>ERZ773090.28-NODE-28-length-188511-cov-17.0856_pt1 | contig 188511 bp, 212 predicted proteins | sample MGYA00580579_ERZ773090 | MGnify/ENA primary metagenome ERZ773090 (study PRJEB29015, sample SAMEA2738014) | human oral metagenome | biome: human oral; feature: human-associated habitat; material: dental | place: China | collected 2132 ... | reverse complement strand
AAACCGCTCAAGTTTTGGATAACTTCGGCGTGGCTTATGAAAAGAAAGTCGTCTCTGCCCACCGCACACCGGACCTCATGTTCAAACATGCAGAAGAAGCTCGCAGCCGCGGCATCAAGGTCATCATTGCAGGTGCAGGCGGTGCCGCGCATTTGCCGGGTATGGTGGCAGCTAAAACAACACTGCCTGTCATCGGTGTACCTGTCAAATCACGCGCGCTCAGCGGCCTGGACTCTCTTTATTCGATTGTGCAGATGCCAGGTGGTGTGCCTGTGGCAACTATGGCCATTGGGGAAGCGGGAGCGACCAACGCTGCCCTAACTGCCCTTCGGATCTTGGCGATTGAAGATCAAGACCTAGCAGCAGCGCTAGCGGATTTTGCTGAAGAACAAGGAAAAATCGCAGAGGAGTCTAGTAATGAGCTCATCTAAAACAATCGGGATCATCGGCGGCGGTCAGCTGGGTCAGATGATGGCTATCGCGGCGGTTTACATGGGGCACAAGGTGGTAACGCTGGATCCGACGGCGGACTGTCCTGCCTCGCGCGTATCTGAGATGATTGTGGCGCCTTACGATGATGTGGATGCTTTGCGAGAAATGGCTGTGCGTTGCGACCTGCTGACCTATGAGTTTGAAAATGTCGACGCTGACGGCCTTGATGCGGTCGTAGGAGACGCTCAGCTGCCGCAGGGGACTGATTTGCTGCGCATTTCGCAAAACCGTATTTTTGAAAAGAATTTCCTCGCCAACAAGGCTGGCGTGACGGTCGCTCCATATAAGGTGGTGACCTCTAGCTTAGACTTGGAGGATTTGGATTTGGGCAAGACTTACGTCTTGAAAACGGCCACAGGCGGTTATGATGGACACGGTCAAGTCGTCATTAAATCACCCGACGATTTAGCTGCCGCGAATCAATTAGCCAATTCTGCTGAGTGCGTCTTGGAAGAATTTGTGGACTTTGACCTTGAAATCTCAGTTATTGTCTCAGGAAATGGCAAGGACGTGACGGTCTTCCCCGTTCAGGAAAACATCCATCGCAACAATATCCTGTCTAAGACTATTGTCCCAGCTCGTATTTCTGATAGTCTAACTGAGAAAGCTAAAACCATGGCGGTGCGAATCGCAGAACAGCTTAATCTGTCTGGAACTCTTTGCGTGGAGATGTTTGCGACAGCTGATGATATCATCGTCAATGAGATCGCTCCACGGCCACACAACTCTGGACACTACTCGATCGAAGCCTGCGACTTCTCACAATTTGACACCCATATCCTAGGCGTCCTCGGGCAACCTCTCCCAGCCATCAAACTCCATGCCCCAGCCGTCATGCTCAACGTCCTCGGTCAGCACATTCAACAAGCCCAAGAATATATCTCCAAAAACCCTAGCGCCCATCTCCACATGTATGGTAAAATAGAAGCGAAGAACAACCGCAAAATGGGACATGTGACCCTGTTTAGTGATAAGCCTGATGAAGTGAGGGAGTTTTAGAAATGGAAGAAATCGCACAAGTTCTTTGTAATGTTACTGATGAATTGAAAAGTAGTGAAGTATTTATTGAATTACATCATTATTTAGAAAGCCAGGAGGAGATTCCAGTAGATTCTATTTATTTAATTAGTAAGCCGATAATGGAGTCAAATGAGTATGAATATGATTATAAAAATGGTTTTTTACTCTTAATTAAGAACCATAAAGTGATGTTCTTTACCACAGATTCTTTAGATAATGATGATTTTATTACATTTAAAGAGGATTTTTTGGAGGACACAGGAGCTCTTGCTAGGAAATTCGAATATGTTGGTTTAATAGGCAGAAGTAGGGATTGGAAATCAAAAGGGATTATTTCAAGTATTTGCTTAGATGAAGAAACTGATTTTACTCATCTTCTTCAAGAGAATAAATTAGATGAAGTTAATTCTAGAGTATCTAATTTAATAATTTCTCTATTAACAGGTAGTATAAATAATGTCTCAGAGTTGGATAAGGAACTGTTTTCACAAGAACAAACCTTATTAGAGTCTATTAAAAATAGAATTATGCTTTTTGATACTAATCAAACAAAGTTTGTTTACAATGAAGATAGTAAGTCACCTATTATTAGGATACAGGGACTAGCAGGCTCAGGAAAAACAGAGTTGTTGTTGCATAAATTGAAAAAATTATATGTTGAAGATAAGGGAAGTCGTATAGCGTTTACTTGTTTTAACAAGGTATTAGCGGATAAATTAAGAGGTCGTGTGCCAGAATTTTTTAACTATATGAAGGTTGATGAGCAAATAAATTATCAGAGATTATTTATTGCTTCTAGCTGGGGTTCTGGTCGTTATCCTGATGCTGGATTATATTCAAAGATTTGTGCAAATTATGGTTTAAAATTTCATCCTTTTTCTAGGACAAAGGATAAGAGTGAAATTTGGAAAGAAGCAATTTCAGAATTAACTTCTTTGAGTAACTTTGAGCCAATGTTTGACTATATTTTAATAGATGAAAGCCAAGATTTCGAAAAAGAATATATTGAGCTTTGTCAGTTAGTTACTGCGAAAAAAATATATGTTGCTGGAGATATTTTACAAGATATATTCTCAATCAATAAAGAGACTGAAACAGACTTTCTATTAAACAAAGTTTACCGAACAGATCCTCGGACAGTACTTTTTTCGCATGTCTTAGGTTTCGGACTGTATGAGAACAGGGCGGTTCGATGGTTGAGTGAGGAAGAATGGGTAATGTCAGGATATTCTATTGAGGAAGAATCTGCAGATGAGTATGAAATTAGTCGCTCCCCACTAAAAAGATTTGGAGAGGAATTGGATGAAGCGTCGTATAAATCAATTGTCGTAAAAGAAGAAAATGATTATATCAATGGGGTCATTAATACTGTGAAAGAGTTAAGAGGTCAGTATGAAGGGATACAACCATCTGATATTGCTATAATATACATGAACTATGATAAGGAAGCGAGTTCACAAGCTGAGGAAGTTAGTCGACGCTTGTATAAGGAGTTTAATTGGTATTCAGTCATAGCTCCTCATGAGAAAAGGGTTAATGATAATGATGAAGTACTAATAACAAATGTTAATAATGTGAAAGGACTCGAATTTTCATTTGTTATTATTGTGAACAATCATCGAATTGAAGAAATTCAAGATTCTAATATAGAACGGGAAGTTAGACATAGAAATGCGTTGTATATGACTTTAACGAGATCTTTTATATCATCGACATTAATTATATCTGAAAGATACGCTACTAGAGAATATATTGATCAGATAAAACGATTATCTAATGACTTATATGAACATGGACCAAGTACAATTGTTCATAAGCCGATTAAAATTATAGATGAGAATGAATTATATCATGTAACCCATCAGGAAGTAAAATCTCAGTTTGATATTATTGAAGAATGCTTCGTTGAGCGATCTATAGTTGGGAAGACCCGAGAAGACATGCTACCAATGCTTATGACAATTCCAGCGATTAAAGACGGAATAACGGAGAAACAAGAAATATTAAAATTGATTATTCAGTTAGAACCTATATTTAAACTAAAAAAATGACACGATACTATTTAGCGGATGAAAAATTTATAAGAAGTCCATTGAAAGAGACTGCTCAAATATTTGGAGTTAAGAGTAAATTAGATAAAATGAATAATCTTCATTTTAAAGAAAAAATTGTAATAATTGATTTTCTTCTATATGTGTATATTCAAATATTAGAAAAAAAGTTACAACAAAGTAGAGCACAGAACAAATTTAGTTTTGAAATTTTAAAGAAACAACATAGATTAGTGCTTTTTTCAGAAGAAAAATTTTTTTCTGTCGCCTTACCCTTTGACATATTATCAAATAATGGTAACTTTTATTTAAAATCATCCAAATATAAAGAAGAAATTACAATAGAAGCCTTGCGAATTTTAAAAATTTTATTTGATAGAATCATAATTGAGGACTTGTCATTATCTCTCTTAGATTATGCGATGCTTGCTGAAGATATTTATAAAGATTATTGTGAAGATAATGGAATAGTTACAACAAATAAAGATGTAATAGAAAAATTATTGATAGAGTTACTAGAGTATGAATCTTCCTATATTCGATTTGATATTGATTTTAAGAACTGTCGAGATGACAAGGGAGAAATGACTGATGAAAGAATTGGCATACATCCGCCTTATCATTTTGATACAGATTTTCGAGATTCTGTAAGTTTTAAAATTGGTATGGACCATCAGTTGGCGGAGGAGGACTTTAAGAATATATTTTTTTCAGATGAGGATTGTTTATTTATAAAAAAAGGGTATAAACCCAATGTTTCATATTTTAGGAGAAAATAAATCATGATCAACCGTTATTCACGCCCTGAGATGGCGAATATTTGGAGTGAAGAAAATAAGTACCGTGCTTGGCTGGAGGTAGAGATTCTGGCTGACGAGGCTTGGGCTGAGTTGGGTGAGATTCCTAAGGAAGATGTGGCCAAGATTCGCGAGAAGGCGGATTTTGATATTGATCGCATTCTGGAGATTGAGCAGCAAACGCGTCACGATGTGGTGGCCTTTACTCGTGCGGTGTCTGAGACGTTGGGTGATGAGCGCAAGTGGGTGCACTTTGGCCTGACCTCGACAGACGTGGTGGACACGGCCTATGGTTATCTTTACAAACAGGCTAATACCATCATTCGTAAGGATTTGGATAATTTCCTCAATATCATCGCTGATAAGGCCAAAGAACACAAGTTCACCATCATGATGGGGCGCACACACGGTGTTCATGCGGAGCCAACGACTTTTGGTCTCAAGCTGGCAACTTGGTACAGTGAAATGAAGCGCAATATTGAGCGTTTTGAACATGCTGCCGCTGGTGTGGAAGCTGGGAAAATCTCTGGTGCTGTTGGGAACTTTGCCAACATTCCGCCATTTGTGGAAAAATATGTTTGTGACAAATTAGGCATTCGTGCTCAGGAAATTTCGACTCAAGTCTTACCGCGTGATTTGCACGCCGAGTATTTTGCAGTGCTGGCAAGTATTGCCACATCAATCGAGCGTATGGCAACAGAAATCCGCGGTCTGCAAAAATCCGAGCAGCGTGAGGTAGAAGAGTTCTTTGCCAAGGGGCAAAAGGGCAGCTCTGCCATGCCCCACAAACGCAATCCTATTGGATCTGAAAACATGACAGGGCTTGCGCGTGTGATCCGTGGTCACATGATTACAGCCTTTGAGAATGTCTCTCTCTGGCACGAACGCGATATTTCCCACTCATCGGCTGAGCGCATTATCGCGCCTGATACGACCATTCTGATTGACTACATGCTCAATCGCTTTGGTAATATCGTGAAAAACTTGACTGTCTTCCCAGAAAACATGAAGCGCAACATGGGCTCTACCTTTGGTCTCATTTTCAGCCAGCGGGCTATGCTGACCTTGATTGAAAAAGGCATGACGCGTGAACAAGCCTATGACTTAGTACAACCAAAAACAGCTCAGTCTTGGGATAATCAAGTAGACTTCAAACCATTGCTGGAAGCAGATCCAGAGATCACGTCTCGCTTGAGCCAAGAAGAAATTGACGAAATCTTTGATCCCGTTTATTACACTAAACGCGTAGATGATATTTTCCACCGTGTAGGTTTGGATTAACATAAAATTAAAAATCCAGAGAGTGGGAGTTTGTCCCACTCTCTGGATTTTTGCTCTCTCACCAAGCAAAAGCATTAGTTGGGGTTTCTAAGGCTTTCAGCCAGAAAGTATTGGAAACACGGCACAATGTAACAGAAAGCCCTGCCATATCTAGGCTTGTGATGAGGTGACCTGTTTTGATAAAAGAAAGTTTCAAGCCCTCAATATCCAATAGTTGCAGGATATCGTCTGTGAAAACGAGTTCTTCTAATTTTGAAGTGCCACCTAAGTTATTGATGAGGAGAATAAACTCTTGTCCTTCTTGCCATTTGAATTTCATTTTGATTTTGTTGATAAGCTCCACAGCGAGCAGTTCGGAAGATTCAAACGTCACCATCCGATAACCAGGTTCTCCATGGATTCCAATTCCGTAGGAAATTTGACCTTGAGGCAAATCAAAGATAGGCAGTTGCTGGCTTGGTAAAGTTGTAGATTTTGTAGCCACTCCTAGTGTTGCAATGGAAGTGGAAAGAGAAAGAGCGAGCTTTTCCAATTCATCTAGACTAGTCCCTTCTTTGGCAGCTTGCCCGAGGATTTTATGTAACAGAATCGTTCCTGCAACCCCACGGTGGCGAATTTGGAAATTACTTTTTTCGACAGAAATATCATCATGAGAAATGATGTACTTGACTGGAATCCCTTCCTTGCGTGCTTGATGAATGGCTTGTGAAAATTCTTTAATGTCTGCATCAAAGTTTTTAATAATGACAAAAACGCCCTTACCTCGATGCAGAAAACGAATGGTTTCCAAAATATGCTCAGCACAAGGTGGCACAAAAATGGGACCACTAATAGCAGCGGCTAACATACCATCGCCCACATAGCCAAAATGAGCTGGTTCATGACCACTCCCACCGCCTGAAATAATGGGCACAACAGAAGAATCGTGCTGATTATGATAAATGACGGGTAGCTGTTTAAGCTGCGAAAGGTGAGGATACATGCGAGTAATTGCATTGATGCTTTGCTGAATGCTTGAATGAATTGAATTGATAATGTGAACCATATACTTGCCTTAATTTTCTATAGCTGTTTTGATTAGTTGTGTCAAGAGTTGCGCCTGCTGCTCGTAATCTTGCTCAGATAAATCCAGCAAATGTTTGATAGCATTCGCAAGTGCTTGACTATGATAATGAATAAAAAACTGATATTCCATTTCAGAGTGGAAAGGGCAGGAATGATATTCTCTGACGAGTTTAGTGACAAGCTGCTGACAATAAGTCTGAAAATAAGAAGAAAAGTCATTTTGGTCAACGATGTCAAATAATTGTGCATAAAAGCTCTTATTGACGCTAAAATAATGCAGTAATTCTTGCAGCAGCTGATAGCCAGAGATATATTCCAGATTATCCGTCACTTGCTCTCGCAGCTCTGTCTGAAAAATCCATTCTAATAATTCATACTTGTCCAGAAAATGATTGTAAAAAGTTTGCCTGCGAATACCGGCGTCTTCCATAATTTGCCGAACGGAGATTTTTTCAAAGGATTGTTTGCTTAATAATTTTTTAAAGGATTTGGCAATCCTTTTTTTCGTGATTAAGGATAATGTCATTTTTACTCCTTAGTCTTTTCTGTTCTATCCTTAGTTTATCATGAATGATGCAATAGGAAAACTAAAAAAGTGGGACATATTTTTGCTTTTGTCCGTTCCAAAATAGAGCAAAGAATTTTACAATAAAAATAAGAAACATAAAGCAAAGGAGAAACTCATGAAAAAAATTATCAATCAACCAACGGCTGTTGTGGACGAAATGCTGGACGGTTTGGCTTATATACACAGTGATTTGGTGCATCGTGTAGAAGGCTTTGACATCATTGCCCGAAATAGCGAAAAGTCTGGCAAAGTAGCTATTATCTCAGGTGGCGGTAGCGGTCATGAGCCTGCACATGCTGGCTTTGTGGGCAACGGTATGCTTTCGGCTGCGATTTGCGGAGCGGTCTTTACTTCGCCAACTCCTGACCAAGTCTTGCAAGCAATCAAAGAAGCAGACGAGGGCGCAGGTGTGTTCATGGTTATCAAGAATTATTCTGGTGACATCATGAACTTTGAAATGGCACAAGATATGGCAGAAATGGAAGGAATCGAGGTGGCAAGTGTTGTTGTCGATGACGATATTGCTGTAGAAAATAGCCTTTACACGCAAGGTCGACGCGGTGTTGCAGGTACGATTTTTGTACATAAGATTTTAGGTCATGCGGCGCGTGCCGGAAAATCATTGAGTGAAATCAAGGCATTGGCTGATGAATTGGTTACTCAGATTCATACGGTTGGGTTGGCTCTCAGCGGAGCAACAGTTCCTGAAGTTGGGAAACCCGGCTTTATCTTAGCTGATGACGAAATTGAATTTGGAATCGGCATTCATGGAGAACCTGGTTATCGCAAAGAAAAAATGCAGCTGTCTAAAGAATTGGCACAAGAATTAGTGGAAAAATTGAAAGACTCTTTTGAACTCAAAGCAGGCGATAAAATCGGAATCCTTATCAATGGCATGGGTGCAACACCGCTCATGGAACAGTATGTCTTTGCAAACGATGTGGCTGGAATCCTTGCAATAGCAGGTCTGGAAGTTATCTATAAGAAATTAGGAAACTACATGACATCTATTGATATGGCAGGCATTTCTTTGACTTTTATCAAGCTAGAGCACAAAGAATGGGTAGATGCATTAAATAGTCCTGTTACAACAATTGCTTGGTAGGAGGTATGATATGGATGCAGAATTAGCAAAGAAATGGATGCTTCTCTTTAACGAAAAAATTCAAGCAAATAAAGACTATCTGTCAGAGTTAGACACCCCTATTGGTGACGGGGATCACGGAGGAAATATGGCGCGCGGTATGGCCGCTGTCGTTGAAAATTTGGAAGGAAAGGATTTTGCCAATTCAGCAGAAGTCTTTCAAGTTGTCTCCATGCAATTGCTTAGCAAGGTTGGCGGGGCCTCTGGCCCCCTTTACGGCTCAGCCTTTATGGGAATAATGAAGGCTGAGAAGGAAGGCACTAGCTTGGTGGATGCTGTTCAAGCAGGACTTGATATGATTCAAAAGCGTGGGAAGGCAAGCGTCGGCGAAAAAACAATGGTGGATGTCTGGGATGGTGTGGTAGAAGCGATTCGAAGAGAAGAATTGACCAAAGAAACCATTCGTGCTTTGGTTGAATCAACCAAAGATATGAAAGCAACGAAAGGTCGAGCTTCTTATGTGGGTGAACGTTCGATTGGGCATATTGATCCAGGTTCGTATTCATCAGGCTTGCTTTTTGAAGCCTTGCTAGAAGCGGAGGGACTGGCATGACAGAAGTTGGGATTGTCGTGGTTTCTCATTCAAAATGGATTGCTCAAGGCGTTGTGGATTTAATTTCAGAAGTCGCCAAAGATGTCTTACTGACCTATGTAGGTGGTACAGAAGATGGAGGTATTGGTACAAGTTTTGAGCAAGTCCAAACGATTGTAGAAGCCAATGAAGCAGAGAAGATTTTAGCTTTCTTTGATCTTGGATCGGCTCGCATGAATCTGGAGCTAGTAGCAGATTTTTCAGATAAAGACATCATCATTAACAATGTTCCCATTGTTGAAGGAGCTTATACTGCGGCTGCTCTTTTGCAAGCTGGTGCAGATTTGGCGACCATACAAGAACAATTGAAAGAGTTAGAAATTAAGAAATAAAGGAGTTTGATTATGATTCAGTATCTCGGTGAATTTTTAGGAACTTTTATCCTAGTATTGCTTGGCGACGGGGTTGTTGCCGGGAATGTTTTGGGCAAGACGAAAGAAGAAGGAACCGGCTGGGTTGCTATCGTTTTAGGCTGGGGGATTGCCTGTACCGTAGCGGTTTATGTATCCGGATTTTTTAGTCCAGCTCACTTGAATCCAGCGGTCACATTCGCAATGGCCTCTATTGGAGCGATTAGTTGGGGGCAAGTCTTTCCTTTCATTATTGCACAAATGCTGGGTGCAATGGTTGCAGCTTTCGTTCTATGGCTTCATTACTATCCTCACTGGGCTGAAACGAAAGATTCCGGCTTGATTTTAGCTAGTTTTTCAACTGGTCCAGCCATTCGCCATACAGCCTCTAACTTTTTAGGTGAAGCATTGGGAACGGCTGTTCTCGTCATTACGATTATGGCAATTGGACCTAATAAAGTTGCTGCTGGTCTAGGACCTATCATCGTAGGAATGGTTATTTTTGCAGTCGGTTTTTCACTTGGTCCAACGACAGGTTATGCGATCAATCCGGCAAGGGATTTGGGACCGCGTATCATGCATGCTGTTTTACCAATTGCGAATAAAGGAGATTCTGACTGGTCCTATGCTTGGATTCCAGTTTTGGGTCCAATCGTTGGTGGTGTTGTAGGAGCTTTGGTTTATAATCTTGTTTTAAGCATGATGTAAGAATATCAAAGGCAAGATATTTAAAATAAAGGAATTATATACTTGTACACAACCAAAAAGTATGATTGTTAAATTTACAAAAATCTTGTTTCAAAATACTACATATTGTGATTGGTGTAAACTGCGATATAGTTCCTTAAAATAAAACAAACGCGAGATGAACAGTAGTTTGTCTCGTGTTTAGTATATATTTTTTTCGAAATAGTACTTTTTTGTTTCAAAATTGGTCTAGATAGGTTATAATAATTTTAAGATATAAAAAAGAACAACTGACGCTCAGATGTTCTTTACGTAAAAATAATTAATGATTTCCACTGCGTGACACGAACTTGATTTTAAAGAAGTCGCCACGTTTGTAGGCTTCGCTATACTCTAGAATTTGCCCTGTGCTTTCTAACTGTGTTGTTTTTACTTGGAAGACCGTTGGGAAGTTTGTGTCAATGTCCAGTAATGTTGCAACAGTTTTTGGTGTCGGGAAGATGATTTCATTTGTTTCTTCAAAATGCTCATCATTCATGTGGATATGATAGTCTTGTTTGAAGCGATTGTAGATAGAGCTATAATATTCAAGATTTGGATAATTGGCATTGATATATTGCTCTGGAATATAAGTTTGATGATAGATGTAGGGGATATCTTTCGCTTTACGGAGCCTCTCAATTTTATAGTAAAATTGATGTCCCTTTAGCTCTAACTTGTCAAGAATTGTTAAGTCGTTTCCACGTTCGATCGATAAAACGGTCACTTGATCAGTTTGGGTAGGAAATATCTCAACGTCAGAAAATTCAACGAGTTTGTGCTTGCGGGCGCGTGACACAAATGTTCCTTTTCCTTGTTGGCGGATAATGTACCCATCTTTTGCTAACTCGTTTAGAGCTCTGACAACGGTAATAGAACTCACATCGTACATTGTGATTAGCTCAGCTTCTGTATAAAATTTATCTCCATTTTCAAATTGACCTGAGATAATCTTACTTTTGAGTTCGTCTTTTATGTATTGGTACTTAGGGATTGCCATATTGTTCACCTCTCTTTCACTTCCCTCTCATAAAAAATTTTACCATAAATTTCAATAAAATGGTTAAATTTATTAAATTTTAAAAAAACTATTGACATTTCATGCAAAATATATTATATTAACCTATGTAAACGATTACAAGAAAATTATTGTGTGAAAGAGGGAAATGGTTTGGCAAGATTTGAGATTAGAGAAGAATTTTATCTGAATCAACAGCCTTTTAAAATATTATCTGGTGCTATTCATTATTTTCGGATCCAGCCAGATGATTGGTACCATTCACTTTATAATTTAAAAGCTCTGGGCTTTAATACAGTAGAAACCTATATTCCTTGGAATATGCATGAGCCAATAAAAGGGCAATTTGATTTTGAAGCTATCCTTGATGTAGAAAAATTCTTGCAAACAGCACAAAATTTGGGACTGTATGTTCTTCTTCGGAGTTCTCCCTATATCTGTGCAGAATGGGAATTTGGCGGTTTACCTGCTTGGCTCTTAGAAGAAAATATGAGAATTCGGTCTTCTGATCCTGCTTATCTTGCTGCAGTTGCCAACTATTATGATGAATTGCTTCCACGATTAGTGCCACATCTTTTGGAAAATGGTGGCAGTATTCTCATGATGCAAGTAGAAAATGAATATGGCTCTTATGGTGAAGACAAGGAATATTTGAGAGCTGTTCGAGACATGATGCTAGAGCGAGGTGTGACTTGTCCGCTCTTTACGTCAGATGGTCCGTGGCGAGCTACTTTGCGAGCAGGAACGCTGATTGAAGATGATGTGTTTGTAACGGGGAATTTTGGCTCTAAGGCAAAAGAAAATTTTGCGCAGATGCAGGAATTCTTTGATGAGCATGGCAAAAAGTTGCCACTCATGTGTATGGAATTTTGGGACGGTTGGTTCAATCGTTGGAAAGAGCCAACTGTCACGCGAGATCCAGAAGAATTAGCTGAAGCGGTTCACGAAGTCTTACAACAAGGCAGTATCAACCTTTATATGTTTCATGGAGGAACAAATTTTGGGTTCATGAATGGTTGTTCAGCGCGAGGAAGCATTGACCTGCCACAAGTGACGTCTTATGATTACGAAGCTCTCCTTGATGAACAAGGAAATCCAACACCAAAATACTTTGCCATTCAGCGAATGTTAAAAAAATATTATCCAGAGTATCCACAGAGAGAGCCTTTGGTAAAAGAAACGTTTGAGTTAAAGAATATTCCGCTCAGTGAGAAAGTTAGCTTATTTGAGACTTTAGAAGATATAGCGCAGCCAATCGAGAGTCTGTATCCTATGAAAATGGAGGAGTTGGGTCAAAATGTTGGCTATCTGCTCTATCGTACACAAGCAGAATGGGATGCGGATAAGGAACGAGTTCGTGTCATTGACGGGCGTGATCGGATGCAGCTTTTTGTAGACGGGAACTTTATTACGACCCAGTACCAGACAGAAATCGGACAAGACATCTTTGTTGCTGCTGAAAAAGGTACCAATCACACAATTGACATTCTCATGGAAAATATGGGACGGGTCAACTACGGACATAAATTGCTGGCAGATACGCAGCATAAAGGTATTCGCACAGGAGTTTGTAAAGATCTCCATTTTATGCTTCATTGGAATCAGTATCCATTAGAGTTCAAAAATCCAGAAGCGATTGATTTTACGAAAGAATGGCATGAAGATCAGCCAGCATTCTATGCGTTTGATGCGGAATTGAAAATGCTTAAAGATACTTATCTGGATTTGACCAACTTTGGCAAAGGAATTGTCTTTGTCAACGGTGTCAATATTGGCCGTTTCTGGGATGTTGGACCAACCTTATCACTTTATATTCCACATGGTCTATTACGGATTGGAAACAATCGCATTATTATTTTTGAAACCGAAGGAAAATATAGTAAATTCATTGATTTAGTTCATAAACCTACATTTAAACCAATAAAGGGGGATAAACTATGACAATTATAGCTAATCGGATTGATGGACGTTTGATCCATGGGCAAGTAGCCAATCTTTGGACTACAAAATTAAATATTTCACGTATTATGGTTGTAGATGATGAAGTAGCAGAAAATACTATTGAAAAGAGTGGCTTGAAGTTGGCGACACCAGCTGGTGTAAAATTGAGTGTGTTACCAGTTGCAAAAGCGGCAGAAAATATCCTAGCAGGCAAATACGATAGCCAGCGTCTGCTCATTGTTGCGAAAAAGCCAGATCGTTTTTTGAGATTAGTAGAAGCAGGCGTACCAATCGAAACGCTCAATGTGGGCAATATGTCGCAGACATCTGAAACGCGTTCGGTCACACGATCGATCAATGTGGTGGATGAAGATGTAGCCGTATTTAACAAATTACATGACAAAGGTGTGGTTCTAACAGCCCAAATGGTTCCAAACGACCCAGCCGAAGACTTTATGAAATTATTGAAATAAATTTAGGAGGTCATTGTTATGATACAATGGTGGCAAATTCTCTTACTAACGCTGTATTCAGCGTATCAAATTTTGGATGAGTTGACGATTAACTCATCAGCAGGATCTCCTGTTTTTGCAGGATTTATTACGGGTCTGGTCATGGGTGATCTGAAGACAGGCCTATTTATCGGTGGTAGTTTACAACTGGTTGTACTCGGTGTGGGAACATTCGGCGGTGCTTCTCGGATTGATGCAACCTCTGGTGCAGTTCTTGCAACAGCTTTCTCAGTAGCTACAGGTATCAAAGCGGAATTGGCAATTTCAGCTATCGCAGTTCCGGTAGCAGCGTTGCTGGTTTATACTGATGTTCTTGGACGCTTCTCTACAACTTACTTTGCACATCGTATTGATGCAGCGGTTGAAAAATTTGACTACAAAGGTGTTGAACGCAATTACTTACTCGGTGCTATTCCATGGGGGCTTTCACGAACACTTCCAGTATTTTTAGCTTTGTGGCTTGGTGGGGATGCTGTAAAAGCATTCTCTGATTGGCTTGCCAATAATGCACAATGGATTGCAGATGGCTTGATTCTTGCAGGTAAAATGCTTCCTGGTGTCGGTTTTGCAATTTTGCTTCGTTACCTTCCAGTAAAGAAAAACCTTCATTATCTTGGTTTAGGCTTTGCCATTACAGCAATGTTGAAAGTTGTTTTTGACTATATTTCAACATTAGCGACAGCATCAAGTGCTGTCAAACCCATTGCAAAGGCTCTCGGTGGAGCTAAGTTTGAGGGTCTTCCAATGATTGGAATTGCGATTATTGGCTTTGCTTTGGCAGCTCTTAGCTATCAAAATGCTATCAACAAACAAGTGGTGACTGTTGCTGCAGAACAATCAGAAAGTGGGGAAATTGACGATGACGAACTCTAATTACAAATTAACAAAAGAAGATTTTAAACAAATCAACCGTCGTAGTCTCTTTACTTTCCAATGGGGTTGGAACTACGAGCGTATGCAAGCATCAGGTTATCTCTATATGATTTTGCCGCAGTTGCGTAAGATATACGGTGATGGTACGCCAGAATTAAAAGAAATGATGCGAACACATACGCAATTTTTCAACACGTCTAACTTTTTCCATACTTTGGTGACAGGGATTGACCTTGCGCTTGAAGAAAATGAAGGGGTTGCGGCTAAAGATACTGTTACAGGGATTAAAACTGGGTTAATGGGTCCATTTGCAGCGATTGGTGATGCGATTTTTGGTTCAACTATTCCTGCAATCATGGGTGGCTTGGCAGCAGGTCTTGCCATTGATGGCAATCCTCTTGGTATTTTCCTTTGGATAGGAGTAACGATTGCGATTAACGTTTTCCGTTGGAAACAATTAGAATTTGCCCACAAAGAAGGCGTTAAATTAGTTACAACGATGCAGGATAAATTGTCCGCAATCACAGATGCTGCAACTGTTTTGGGAACATTCATGGTAGCTGCTTTAATTGCTACGATGATTAACTTCAAATTCACCTATACTCAAAGTTTTGGTGGTGTAACGTTTAATCTTCAAGAAACGTTGGATAAAATCTTCCCGCGTTTGGTTCCGGCATTGTTTACTGGATTTGTTTATTGGCTGCTTGGTAAGAAAGGTATGAATTCAACCAAAGCAATCTTTATTGTCATTATTATTGCAATTGGTGTTTCTGCACTTTCACACTTTACTCATACGCCAATCTTAGGTGTTTAAAAGGAGCTTTTCTATAAATGACAAAACAACTTATACTAGTTAGCCATGGTCACTTTTGTGAAGAATTGAAAAAAAGTACCGAAATGATTATGGGGCCTCTGGAATTCGTTCATACAGTTCCCTTACTTCCGGAAGAAGGAATAGACGACTTTACGGCTAAATTTTTAGCGACTGTAAAAGAGCTAGATGATTACATTGTCTTTGCTGATTTGCTTGGAGGAACACCTTGTAATGTCGTTAGTCGCCTTATTTTGGAAGGGCTTCAAATTGAACTCTATGCAGGAATGAATATGCCCATGGTGATAGAATTTATCAATTCTGCCTTGACTGGTGTGGAAGCGAAATATATTGAAAAAGCAAACAGATACATTGTGAAGGTCAATGATATGTTGGCAGCAATGAATGATGAGGAAGATGAATAAAAATATATCCAGTTAATAGTGGCTGAGAAAGCGCATACTTGATATAATAAGGAGGAGGGGATAAGAAAATGGATTTCTTAGAAATCCTTATTTCCCGCCCCCTTCTTTTGGTTAATAGAAAACATCACATCTGCAAAGCAGAAAGGAGAAATATGCTCAATTATACAAAGGAAAAATTAGTTGAATTAGGTGCGGAAATCACCACGAGAGAAATTTATCAACAGCCACAGGTTTGGCAGACGGCTTTTGAAAATTATAAAGCACAAGCTGATGAGATTGTAGCGTTTCTAAATGGTATTGATGAAAAGCATGACTATATCAAGGTTATTTTGACAGGGGCTGGAACATCAGCCTATGTCGGAGATACGCTTTTACCTTATTTTAGAAAGCTGTATGATGAACGCAAGTGGAATTTCAACGCCATTGCAACAACGGATATTGTAGCCAATCCTTTGGCGTATTTACACAAAGAAATACCGACTGTTTTGGTTTCTTTTGCCCGTAGCGGAAATTCGCCAGAGAGTGTGGCAACAGTTGATTTGGCAAAGGACTTGGTTGAGGAACTGTACCAAATTACAATTACATGTGCAGCAGAAGGGAAGTTAGCGCAGCAAGCACATGGTGATGAACGCAATTTGCTCTTGCTTCAGCCTGCACTATCAAATGATGCTGGCTTTGCTATGACCTCAAGCTTTACATCTATGATGTTAACCGCTTTGCTCGTCTTTGACAAGGCAAATTTAGATGTAAAAGAAGGGAAGATTTCTGCTTTAATAGCTTTGAGTCAAAAGGTGCTAGATTCGGCAGAAATGATTCAAAAGATGGTGTCCTTGGATTACAATCGAGTCATTTATCTGGGAGCAGGGCCATTCTTTGGCTTGGCGCATGAAGCCCAACTGAAAATTTTGGAATTGACTGCCGGACAAGTGGTAACAATGTATGAAAGCCCTGTTGGTTTCCGCCATGGTCCAAAATCATTAGTGAATGAAGAAACGGTCATTGTGGTGTTTGGCTCGACAGACTCATATACCAAATTATATGATCTTGATTTAGTCCGAGAAGTGGCTGGAGATGATATTGCCCGCAAGGTGATTTTATTGACAGATCAGAGGGAAGATTTGGAAAATGTTGAACAGATCATTCTTTCTAGCCAATCACTAGCAGACGACGTTTATCGCGTGTTCCCTTATATTGTCTATGGTCAATTATTTGCCTTATTAACATCCCTTAAGGTTCAAAATCGTCCAGACACACCGTCTCCGACAGGAACGGTCAACCGTGTTGTACAAGGTGTCATCATTCACCCATTTGATAAAGAATAGGAAGGAATCTATGGAAAAATTAAAAATTAGTCACGAAAAGTTATCACATTTAAAGAAGCTGTCAGATGAAAATGGTATGATTGGAGCTTTGGCGATTGATCAGAGAGGTTCACTGAAAAAAATGCTGGCAAGTGGTGCACGTACTGTATCGGGCGATGAAGCACTGATTGAGTTTAAACAATTGATTTCCAGTCAGTTGACTCCGTATGCAACTTCTATCCTTTTGGATCCAGAATATGGTGTCCCTGCTACTAAATTACGGGCATCAGAGTGCGGTCTTATTGTTGCTTATGAAAAGACAGGGTATGATGCGACAACAGAAGGTCGCCTGCCAGACTTGCTACCAAATTGGTCTGCTAAACGCATTAAAGAACTAGGCGCCGATGCGGTCAAAGTTTTGATTTATTATGATGTAGATGACAAACCTGAAATCAATGATATCAAACAAGCTTGGGTCGAACGAGTAGGGAGTGAATGTCTAGCAGAAGGTATACCTTATTTCCTTGAAATTCTGACTTATGATACGAAGTGTACTAGTGTAGTAGATGCAGATTATGCAAAAGTAAAACCTCACAAAGTCAATGAAGCCATGAAGCTCTTTTCAGAACCACGTTATAATGTAGATGTTTTAAAAGTCGAAGTTCCTGTAAATATGCATTTTGTAGAAGGTTTTGCCAAAGATGGAGTAGAACCAGTTTATAGTCTCGCAGAAGCTAAGGCTTTCTTTAAGGAACAATCTGATGCGACGCATCTGCCATTTATTTTCTTGAGTGCTGGAGTTAGCGCAGAGCTTTTCCAAGAAACACTGAAAGTGGCACATGAGGCAGGTTCTCAATTTAATGGTGTCCTTTGTGGTCGTGCTACCTGGAAAGAAGCTGTTACGGTCTTTGCAGATCAAGGAGCGGATGCAGCTAGAACTTGGTTGGATGAAACAGGACGTCAAAATATTAACGGCTTAAATCGTGTCTTACGTGAAACAGCTGTTTCGTGGATGGAGAAGTTAGAGATTTAAAATAGGAAAATGTAAAATGGTAATAAAAACAAGGAAAGTTGTATGAAATCTTATCAAGAAGCTATTTTCGGAACATTTCAAGGGCAAGAGATTGTTTCTTACACATTTGAAAATGATTTGGGCTATCGTTTGAAGGTCATGACTTATGGAGCGACTGTCTTAGAATATGTCACTCCGGACAGAAATCATGAATTTACAAATATCGTAGTTGGGTTTGATTCTTTTGATGCTTATGTAGGCAATAGCCCTAAATATGGCGCAAGCGTTGGACCAGTTGCAGGACGGATTGCAAAGGCTGAGTTCGAGTTGAATGGAGAAATCTATCCGTTAGAGGTCAATAATGCAGAAAATTGTAATCACAGCGGATCTACTGGCTGGGATAGTGCCATTTTTCAAGTGGAAGAGGTCACGAATGAAAGTGTCACTTTTTATATTGAACGCACAGACGGAACAGGTGGTTTCCCAGGAAATTTGAAGGTCTGGGTTTCTTATACTTTAACAGAATTGGGTGAGCTAGAGGTTTCGTATCAAGTTCAAACGGACAAGGACACTTTAGTTAATCCGACCAATCACAGTTACTTTAACTTAACAGGCGATTTCCGTCAGCCAATTGATCATTGTATTTTGCAGCTGAATACTCTTGGTGTCTATCCTATCGCACCAGATGGAATACCTGCTAAAATACCAGATTCAGAACATAACTTTGTAAAACAGCTTTGCCAAGGCGTTTCTATGAAGGATATTTTTGCAGATCAAGATGAGCAGATTCAGATTGTATCAGGCTTAGATCATCCATTTGTTTTGGATAAAAAACAGGAATATGCTGGCTCTCTTTATGAGCCAGAATCTGGACGTTATCTTACTTTCAAAACTAGTACACCTTGTTTGGTGACTTACTCAGCAAACTTTGTGGATGACACGGTCATTTTAAATGGGCATCCCATGATTCAGCACAATGGCTTAGCTCTTGAAACTCAGGCGCTTCCTGATGCCATTCATAGCGACTTGAAAGCAGATGTTATCTTAAAAGCGAGTGAGATTTTTACCAGCACGACCATTTATCATGCAACAAGCAAATGAAAATGAATATTGAAAACGGCAGTTGATTGTTCTGTCGTTTTTATTTAATACCAGTTTAAAATACTTATTCCATATTAGTATCATCAAATAAAAATCTTTAGTGTCTATTTGTAAAATCTACGGTTAAATCAGTTTACTAACCTAATTTTTTATAATAAAAGGAAGTGAGTTTTATCTCTTTGCTTCCTCTCACTCTTGGTATTGATGCGAAAGAGGGATTGGTTGCATCAACAACCCAAAAATTCCATATAAATAAAAAAACACACAAACAGATTTCACTCTGTCCATGTGTTTTGCTGGTTTTGATAAGAATACGGAGGATTCTTTTGTATAGATAGTGATGTGTTACTCCCGTAAATAATCGCCGTGTAAAATTATTTTAAATTCATCAAAACTGTAATCACCCTTTAATGCTATTCCTTTTAAAATCTATATTATCTCTCTTAAACAAAAAACTTATCTGAAGATTTTATTCTATTTACAGTTTCTTTAATATCTAAATGATCCGTATAAAGCAAATGATTCTTATTCATATTTCTAGATAGAAATTCATTTCTTGATGTAATGGATAACTCACCAGTTCTTTCTATTTCTTTTCTAGAAGAATCTCTATCTTTAAGAGTCTGTTCTTCTGTTAGCAACACACAATATTTTAATTTTATTTGTTTCGTTTTTAAGAAGTCTTCCATTTTTTTAATTTGGTCTTCAAATAGTACATAGTTTATGATTACTGTCATATCTCTAGCAAGTAAATTATTGGTAATACTAATGACATTATCCCAGAACAAATCCATATAGTAGCCATCATCTTCCCATGGTGCTACCAAGCCACTTTTAATCATTAAATAAATACTGTCTCCTTCTATAACAGCACTTTTGTCAAATGTGTAAGCTAACTCTTTGCTAACACTACTTTTCCCAACACCTGGCGGCCCAGAAATAATATAAACACAGTTTTCCATATTAACACCTCTACAAATTTTAATTCTATTTCTATCATTTAACTGATTTTGTTGCAATATATGTTTTAATATTCAGTTCATGCAGTCTACCAAAACCATTTGTATCTTCATATATGTCAAGTAGAGTGAACCCCGCCTTTAACTGTCCGCCTATTTGCTCTATCATATTGTGAGAGAATTGCATGCCAGCATTTTCTTTTATCATAAAATCTTTGGCTGCTTTATCTTTTAATGGATTAAAAGGCATTTTCCAAATAATTTCTTTTTCTTCATTACCTACAATGTAATTTATTTCATTGTTTAATCCTGCCAGAAAAATTCCACCCTTTTTCAGAACCCTATACGCCTCATTAAAAATGGGCTCCACATCTTCAACATAACAGTTTGAAACCGGATGAAAGACTATATCAAAGGTTTCATCCTCAAAAGGCAAAGCTTTTGTCATATCACCTTTAATCGCTTTAATAGTATAGCCTTCTCTTTGAGCAATTAAAAATTCACTTTCTATTTGCTTTGGAGAATTATCAAGCACAGTGCAGTCTGCACCTAATGCGTTAAATATAGGCATTTGCTGCCCACCACCCGATGCTAAACCTAAGATTTTCTTTCCTTTTAAGTCTCCAAGCCACTCATGTGGAACAGGAACCGTCGGAGTAAGAAAAACATTCCAATCTCCGTTTTTTGCACTAATATACTCATCATGTGAAATCGGCTTACTCCATTCCCAACCTTCTTCAACCCATCTATCAATAGTTTCTTTATTTATATCTTGATACGATTTCATTCGTTATTTCCTTTTATAAATCTTAGGTTCATCTGATAAACTGGGAATTATCAACCTATTTCTACTAAAGTTTAGCTAGTGTCTATTGATTTCTTTACAATAGTTAAAATTCAGTTCATCTACGATGTTTTTCAATCCAAGAGACAGCAAAATCTACTAGTTCACGTTGTTGCATCAATCTAGAATCGGCATTGCCGATTTTTCCTATTTTTGCAAGGCCATTTTCCTCAAAGGCGATTCCTATGTCCTCAAAATCTTCTCCGTCAACAAATAAGGTGTTATACGCTTTCCATATCCGAACACCATCTTCAAGTATGGCACTGTGTTCAATACAGTCATGTTTCCCAGGATACTCTGCACGGACATCCGCTAAGTGTATGGAAGTGTTTTTATCATATCCAACCCCTAACAACAGTACTTTTGCGTCAAGTTCATAGAGTTTTGCGATAGGTGAACCCTCACCAAATATATTTGAAAGAGTATGTTCCGCTGTAATATATTCAGCATGTTTTCCCCATGCACAAATTGATCTTGCTGGATGATCTGTTCTGATGCTCCCCGGCCATTGACGGAACATTTCTGCAACAGCTCCCATCGTATTTGTTGGCGTTATCTGTTTATCATATGCTGGCCAATTCTCTCTAATTTTATCCCAATCTGACTCCTCTGCATTCCAGTGCACACCTGTTTTCGGATCTAGATTTTTCCATGACTGTGTCGGCATCACAATGGTACCTTCAGAAGTAACGACTTCAATTAGAGCTTCTATCACAGTCTGTGCTCCTCCACATACATATCCAATACTTTTTAAGGATGTATGGACAATGACAACATCCCCTTGTTTCAGGCCAAGTTCTGTTAACCCCTGTACGATATCTTCTTTATAGATTGTTTTCATAATTTTTACCTCTTATTATCAAAAACTAATACGAATTTATTAAGTTGATTTTTTAACCCACGTGTCTAAAAAATTTAATTGCTCATCTGTATGAAACCAATGCTCTCCATCCTCCATGATTGTCAGATCTGCACTAATTTGTTCTGCAAACTTAGTTATGCTTTCTTTTGAAGTTAGATTGTCTTTTTCTCCGTATAAAATAGAAGTGGGAACATTCCACCTAATGGGATGATTTTTTACATGAGATAAGTATTCCCAAGATAAAATTTCTCCAAACTTTGTATTCATCTTTTTCTTACTTTCTAACTCATCTTCCGTGATGTTTGACTGCTTCATTATACTCGATATCAGTTTTTCCATATCTACAATAGGGGAAATAAATAAGGCGTGAGTAATATTCTTTTCAGCCAAAGATATCATTGCAAAGTAAGCACCGATGCTATTTGCAATTAAAGTAATAGAATCATACGCTTTAGCATACATATCATATAGCATTGGAAATTCTATCTCCGCGTCCCAAGGAGTCTGTGATTTATACTCAAAACCGATAACGTCACTTTCTCTAAAAATAGATTGATAATGGTTTGTCTCCTCTATGTTTCCACCCCTACCATGTATATAGATAACCAAAGCTTTCATCCAAGAGTCCTCTGTATAGTTTCTGATTCTATAATTGACCGCACCATTATGGGTTTAATACTTAGCTCATAAAGTCTACAAAAATAAACCGATTGATTCGATTCCTAGCCCAGCTGTCCCGGTCGTTTTTCTTTCTTTTTAGGCGGGAAGCTACGGTCAAAGATGGCTAATTCCTCTTCATCCACTTCATAGCCATCTGGATCTCGATAGAGCCAAGGGCCATTTTCCTGAGTCACGCTGTTATCTTTTTGTAGATCCAGCACCATGACAAAATCCAAAACTTCTTTCTTGTCCTGACCATCCAGATAGATACCATAGTCACTGGCCGTCACAAAGCCATATTTAGGATAGTAAGCCGGATTTCCAAAGATGACTAGATGGCTTATCCCCTCCTTTCTAGCTTGACTGATAGCAGCCTGAGCTAATTGTTCTCCCAAACCCTGCTTTTGAAAGTCTGGCAAAATAGCAAAAGGACCAAATGTGGCGATTTCTTTGATCTGCCCAGTCTTTTCATGACGGAGCTGAGCCTTGCTGAACATGATCTGCCCAACTAGCTTTCCATCCAGTAAAAGAACTTTTGATAATTTTTCTAGATAATTGGGATGCTGGCGAAAATGATGTAAAATCAGATGCTCTGCACAGCCCGGTCGATAGACATTCCAAAAAGCCTCTCTAACTAAGTTTTCAACTTCATAATTTTCAGAGGACAATTCCTTACGAATTTCAATATTCATAGTTTCTCCTTTATTTTTTAATACGTTTTCTCCGACTATGGCAGAAAATTGTTACCTTTCCGCCATGTATGTTTCCACTTCTTTAGCAGTCAATTATCTCACCTATGTATTGAGAAATTCTTAATAAACAGACATTGACAAACTGAAATCTATTTCAGTCAATCCATTGTATAAATGCTCTTTTATCTTCGGCATTATAGCCGGCATTCTTATAAAAAGTTAATGTACTTTTGTTCTTTGTACCCGTCAAAAGCATTATTTTATAGCAATTGTTTTCTATCGCTATTTCCCTAGCATAATAGAGACATTCTGTCGCATATCCTTTTCCTCTATGTTCTTCATGCGTCACCACATTCTCAATAAGGGCATATGGGCGTATATTTCTGGTTAGATTCGGAATGATGACACAAACGCAGGATGAAAGGATCTGACCATTTATCTCTTTTACAATAATATGGTGATTTTTATCTTCCATGATTGCATTCCAGGTACCCTTCAAAGCTTCAATATCTTTCGGAATCTCTTTTTCATGCAAGAACAGATATAGGTTCAACAAGTCATATAAATCTGCTCTAACAGCTTCTCGTATCATCAGCATCTCTCCGCCATGTAGGTTTCCACTTCTTCAGCAGTCAATTTTCTCACCTGTGTATTGGGAAATTCCTGATATTCTTCAACTGAAAAAACAGACGCCATTTTTTCACAAGTTTTTCCTTTATTCTTTTTTAGATATAATTTCAATTCTTCATTGCTTGCAAAAATTTTATAGGAAATTCTACCATTCTCACTTTTCAATTCATAAATACCACATGGCTTTTTTTCTGTACAATCGGCAGTTCTCAAATACAGCTTTGCAATTTCTAATGACTTAAAAGGAAAATTCCATCGTTGCAACCCGCGATTTGGATCGTATTCAATACAAATGCACCTACCGCATGTACCACAAATATACTGTGTATGATTCGTTAAACAATCCAAAGGATTTAAAAGTGGCGTTATTCTATTTTGATCAACATAACATTCCTTACACATATTCATTTCACAACCTTTCAGAATTTCAATTTTATCTATATGAGCCTACATGAGTCTGTCATTTTTTGCCCTGATTTCATCAGCAAAGAACGTTTAACTAATATACTCTAATTTACAAATTAATTTCTTCAAAATCTTTCACAGCTTTTTGATAAGAAAACCAAGTACATAACATAAACACGGTGATACCAATCGCCAATATGGCAACCTGCAGTATGCTTAAATTTGCAGGATCATTTAGGCTTTCCAAGCCGGGAATGTGATGTAACACTTCTCCCATGAATATTATGATAGATTCGGCTACGCAGAATAAGATGAAAGGCTTCCCAATTTTGTAAGCTGTCTTAAAAAAGCCTGCTAAAAAAATACCATTAAAAGATGCGAATACAGCTAATAAATAGCCGAGATAAGTTGCATTGGCATTCATCAATTGATTTGTCACATATGGGGCGGCATTACCTAGAAATTTCATCCTGATAATCGTTAGCAATGTGCATAAGACAAAAGCTATCAATTCGATGAGCAGTACAAATAGATACTTAGCTGAAACCACATCTTTTTTCCTTACCGGTAACATAACCGTGTAGGTAATATCATCGTATTCCCGAACTTGCTGGTAGGTATAGAAAATACCAAGACAGATAAAAAAGGAACCGACAAGAATAGGATACCTTGGAATCATCGTCATAGCTGAAAAAGTTATAAACCAATAACTCAAAGGATTTGCTGACAGTTTCATTTCCTTATAAAGAAGTTTTTTCATCACAGATTCACCTCTTCTCTTTCGATATGCACCATAATATCTTCAAGTGTTGGTGCACCACCTATTTCTTTCGTGTAATGACTGATAAAATCCTCTTTTCTCTCAGATAAAAGCAATTCACCATTTTTTATATAAGTAATAGTATCTGCACACTTTTCTAAATCACTAGTAATATGAGTAGAAAACAAGATTGCTACCCCTTTTTCTGCTAGTTTTCGAAAAATTTCATTCATCTCATCTCTAGATACTGGATCAAGCCCGCTGGTCGGCTCATCCAAGATTAAAAGCTTTGCGTGATGAGAAAGAGCTAAGGTCAGATAGAATTTTACTTTCATCCCCTCAGACAGTTCCATAATCCTCTTATTTTCATCAAGCTTAAATGCGGTAAGGTAATGACGGTAAGTCTCATTATCCCAATTTTCATAAAAAATACGAGTAATGGCTACAATATCCTTTAACTTTTCTCTTTTATAATAATTGATTCCACCTACTGCATACCCGATCTGCTGTTTAATTTTATCCTCATTATCCAGATAGTCCATTCCAAGAATACGAACACTGCTTGCATCAGGATGGACAAGATTTAGAATCGATTTCAGAGTTGTCGTTTTGCCTGCACCGTTTCTACCTATAAATCCCATAACTTCACCGGCTTCAATATGAAAACTAACAGGTTTTAATTCAAAAGCCGGATATTTTTTTGTCAGATTATTTATTTCCAGAACATATCCCATATTATTCATCTTCTTTCTCTTCAAAAGCCACTTCCATCAAGTGCGCGAATGCTCCTTTAGGCGGTATAGCGATACCTCGTTTTTCATCGCCAAGAAGCAGAAGTGTATCACCAGGCTTGATATTAAATACCTCTCGTGCCTGTTTCGGTATGACTATCTGACCTTTTTCCCCAACTGTAGCTGTCCATGCATATTTTCCTTTTGGTGTTTTCGCCATGCTCGTCTCCTCTTAAGTATGTTTAGTATGATTTGTATGACTAATTATACCATATAATCTCAAAATAGCAAACTTTTATGTCATATCATAAACCGTATCAATATACTTAAACTCATTCATACGTAGTAATTTGATTGGTTTTATTCTTGATAGGGAATACTGTTTCCAGTGTTTATGCGGATAATTGGGATTTGATGATGTTTTTGTTATAATAATAGTTATGAGTAGAATTTTAGATAATGAATTGATGGGAGACGAAGAGTTAGTAGAACGCACGCTTCGTCCCCAGTATTTGCAAGAATATATTGGGCAAGATAAGGTCAAAAATCAATTAAAGATTTTTATCGAGGCAGCTAAGTTGCGAGATGAGGCGCTAGATCACACCTTGCTTTTCGGACCTCCGGGACTAGGGAAGACCACTATGGCCTTTGTTATTGCCAATGAACTAGGAGTCAATCTCAAGCAAACTTCTGGTCCAGTCATCGAAAAAGCAGGTGATTTGGTAGCGATTTTAAATGACCTAGATCCGGGAGATGTCCTCTTTATTGATGAAATTCATCGCTTACCCATGGCTGTGGAAGAGGTGCTTTACAGCGCGATGGAGGATTTCTATATTGACATCATGATTGGTGCAGGGGAGACCAGCCGTAGCGTTCACTTGGAGTTACCGCCTTTTACGTTGATTGGAGCAACGACGCGGGCAGGTATGCTGTCAAATCCTCTACGCGCACGTTTCGGGATTACTGGTCACATGGAATATTATGCAGAAGCAGATTTGACTGAGATTGTGGAGCGAACGGCAGAAATTTTTGAAATGGATATCACTCATGAAGCAGCTGAGGAATTGGCACTGCGCAGCCGGGGTACGCCTCGGATTGCCAATCGGCTTCTTAAACGCGTACGAGATTTTGCTCAAATAATGGGAGATGGCTTGATTGATGCTCATATCACTGATCAGGCTTTATCAATGCTGGACGTGGATCAAGAAGGACTGGATTATGTAGATCAGAAGATTCTTAAAACCATGATTGAGGTTTATGGTGGTGGTCCGGTTGGTCTGGGAACTCTTTCGGTTAATATCGCTGAAGAACGAGAAACAGTTGAAGATATGTATGAGCCTTATCTGATCCAAAAAGGCTTTGTCATGCGGACGAGAACAGGGCGCGTGGCGACGCGCAAGGCTTATGAACATCTAGGATATGAGTATTTGGAAAAGTAGGATTTATGAAAATAGCAGAGTAGGATATTTTAAATCAATTTACTGCAGATAAAGATTTGATGACGATTTTAACAATGATTCGCAGTTTGCAGCTAAAAGATAGTTGGTTGGCTGCTGGCAGTGTACGAAATTTTATCTGGAATTATTTGTCAAATCAACCGGGATTTGATAAAGAGACAGACGTTGATGTAATTTTCTTTGATCCAGCTATTTCTTATGAAGAAACCCTTAAAATCGAGACAAAACTGAAAGAAAACCATCCAAACTATAACTGGGAGCTGAAAAATCAGGTTTATATGCATATTCACAATCCTAATACAGAACCTTATCGAGATTCTAGAGATGCTATGAGCAAGTACCCAGAACGCTGTACAGCAATTGGGCTTCGCTTATTGGACAACGACCAGTTGGAATTGTTTGCTCCTTATGGTTTAGACGATATTCTAGAGTTCCGAATTGCATCCACTCCGCATTTCCTAGAAGATGCAGACAGGAGGCAGCTCTATAACATGAGAATACAGAAAAAAGATTGGCAGAAGAAGTGGAACAATCTTCAAATTGAATTTCTTTAAAATTTTTTAGAAAAAAGAAAAATCTTTAAGAAAAATTTAAGTCAGCATCGTTATACTATAATTACAAGTTGAGAGAAGCTTAACTTGAACTCCTAAAAACTTTTCTTTTTCATAATAATCTCCCTATAAGAGTCGCCCAATCGGCGGCTTTTTTGAGATTTATAAAGAATTGAAAAAATCTCAAAGGTTAAAATTCCTATTTTTATAGATTTTGTTATAATAGTAAAGAGGTCTATGCTATGAAAAAAATTGTGTTTGTTTGCCTGGGAAATATCTGTCGCAGTCCAATGGCAGAATTTGTGATGAAAGATTTGACAGATGAAGTTTATGTTGAAAGTCGTGCGACTTCGGATTGGGAACATGGGAATCCAATTCACTCTGGAACGCAGGCAATTTTCAGGAAATATGCCATTCCTTATGATAAAGGTAAGACTTCGCAGCAAATATCAATACAGGACTTTGAACGTTTTGATTATATTATCGGAATGGACCAATCCAATCTTCAGGATTTAAAGAAAATGGCGCCAAAGCAATATGCTAGTAAAATTTTCCAATTTGAAGAGAAAAGTGTGCCAGATCCGTGGTACACAGGAGATTTTGATGAAACCTATCAGCTTGTATTGGAAGGTTGTCAAAAGTGGCTGGAGCAGATGAAGAACGAAGATTAAGTAAAAAATGGATACACTAAAAGCATTTTACGAAAAATATAAAATTTATCTTACAAGGCATAATTTAGAGTTGCTAACAGTAACAGTTATTGTCATATCAGCGATTGTTGCCTTTACATCAGGGATTCCAAGTCAAGGGGCTTTGACGTTGGATAAAGGAGCAATCAAGTACAATGGTAGCCTTGTTCGTGGGAAAATGAGTGGACAAGGAACCTTGACTTTTAAAAATGGCGATGTCTATAAAGGGCATTTTAAAAATGGAATGTTTAATGGGCAAGGAACTTTTACCGCTAAAGCTGGCTGGAAGTATGAAGGAAATTTTGTAAATGGTCAAGCAGATGGTCAAGGAAAATTGACGACAGAGGACAATGTTGTCTACAAGGGAAAGTTTAAACAGGGGATTTATCAAAATGCGCGTTAAATGGTTTTCATTAGTGAGGATTACAGGGTTACTTCTGGTCCTGCTCTACCATTTCTTCCAGAAAGCTTTTCCTGGCGGTTTTATTGGTGTGGATATTTTCTTCACTTTCTCAGGCTTTTTGATTACATCTCTCTTGATTGATGAATTTGCCAGAAACAAGGGAATTGACATCAAAGGATTTCTGAGACGGCGATTTTATCGGATTGTGCCGCCGCTTGTGCTAATGATTTTGGTTGTTATGCCTTTCACGCTTTTAATTCGGAGAGATTTTGTGGCGGGGATTGGAACGCAAATCGCTGCTGCATTCGGCTTTATGACCAATTTCTATGAAATCTTGTCCGGTGGAAATTACGAAAGCCAATTTATCCCGCACCTTTTTGTGCACACTTGGAGCTTGGCTTTGGAAATGCACTACTATATTTTATGGGGGTTGGCAACATGGTATTTAGCAAAGAAAAGTAAGAATGTTGGACAATTTCGTGGTGTCATCTTTCTTGTTTCGTCTGCTTTGTTCTTCATTAGTTTTCTTTCTATGTTTGTCAGAGGTTTTTTCTCTTCAAACTTTTCTGTGATTTACTTTTCGAGTTTTACTCATATCTTCCCATTTTTTGTAGGAAGTGTTCTAGCTACGGTTTCAGGTGTGAGCGACTTGGGAGCACCTTTCCGTAAAATAGAGCAAGCGCTTGATTTGAAAAAAACCTTTTATCTACTTGGTGGAAGTTTTGTAGCTTTGCTACTGTTGACTTTTCTTCTGAGGTTTGACAATTTATTGACTTATCTGTTTGGTTTTCTTCTTGCAACGGTATTTTCAGTAGTGATGATTTTAGCAACACGTGTGCTCCATGAGAAGACGCCACATGTTGATGAGCCACCGATTATCACTTTCATTGCAGATACGAGCTACGGTGTCTATTTGTTCCATTGGCCATTCTATATCATTTTCTCTCAATTGATGAGCAATGGTTTAGCTGTGCTCTTGACAACCATTCTCTCCTTTGCTTTCGCTGCCGGCTCTTTTTACCTTTTGGAGCCAACATTAGCAGGTAAAGAGCCCAAAGTATTTGGCTTGAAAATGAATATTAAGCAGATCACAACACCTGTATTTTATAGTTTGATTCCTTTTACTTTGATAACATTGATCATTATGATGATTGCTCCCAAAATCGGTGCCTTTGAAGAAAATTTATTGGTCAATGGACTCAATCAAGCTGATAATAAAATGCAAATCACTCGTACACAAGTTGATCATGCGACAGCCAGCCAATACAATGTTACGAAAGGAACAACTGTTATCGGAGATTCTGTTGCTTTACGGGCAAGCGAATGGCTCAAACAAGCTATGCCAGAGGCTCAAGTAGATGCAGCTGTTAGCCGTAATTTAGCATCAGGATTGGAGGTTTATCAAACAGATATTTCCAATAAAGTGCTTCTGGAAAATGTTGTGCTAGCGTTGGGCGCTAATACTGTTGACAACTATGAAAGTCTGCTCAATCAATTTATTGCAAAATTACCGAAAGGTCATCGCTTAATCTTGGTAACGCCTTATGACGGACGCACAGCGCATGATGGGACCAGTATCGCTGTAAAAACACGTCAGTATGAATTGGAATTGGCTAAAAAATACGATTATGTCTTTGTAGCAGATTGGTATCAGGTAGCTATCGAACATCCTGAAATTTGGTACGGTACAGACTACGTACACTTTGGTTCAGAGTCGACTACAATCACCAAGGGTGGAGAACTTTATGCTCAAACCGTCAAACAAACGATTGAGGAGGCAACGAAAAAAGGAACCGTTAAGAAATAATAGTAAATAAATTAGGAGTCATGGATTGCATTGCGATTCATGGCTTTTGTGTAGCGTAAGAAGTGAGTGTCATGTGAGCGGAGTAAATAAGGCAGCAAAAAAGGCTCTTTGATACAATCTTTTCGCCTATAAAACCTTGGCTCAAGTATGTGAAATATATTTTTTGTGTTTTGAAATTCACAAACAATGCTTTAAGACACAGCAGAAAACACATATTTTGAAACAGATTCACAATATAAAAGAAAAAGTTTGTGAAGTTTACTTGAAAGTGTTTACAAGAGAAAGAAAATAAGGTATAATAATCTTGTGAAAAAATTAACAAAGGATTTTTAAAAATCCTGAGAACCATTGGAGGAACACATGGCTGATAAAAAAACATTAACTCCCGAAGAAAAAAAGTTAGCTGCTGAAAAGCATGTCGACGAACTTGTTCAAAAAGGGCTAATTGCTCTAGAAGAAATGAGAAAATTAAATCAAGAACAAGTAGACTACATTGTTGCAAAAGCTTCAGTTGCTGCTCTTGATGCGCACGGTATCTTAGCTGAGCATGCTGTTAAAGAAACAGGTCGCGGTGTCTTTGAAGACAAAGCAACGAAGAACCTCTTTGCCTGTGAGCATGTTGTTAACAATATGCGTGGTGTTAAAACTGTTGGTGTTATTGAAGATGATCCAATTACAGGTTTGACTAAAATTGCTGAACCAGTTGGTGTTATCTGTGGTGTAACTCCTACAACCAACCCAACTTCAACTGCGATTTTTAAATCTTTGATTTCATTGAAAACACGCAATCCAATTGTGTTTGCTTTCCACCCATCTGCTCAAGAATCTTCTGCTCATGCAGCACAAATCGTTCGTGATGCAGCGATTGCAGCAGGAGCACCTGAAAACTGCGTGCAATGGATTACTCAACCATCTATGGAAGCTACAACAGCTTTGATGAATCATGAAGGTATTGCAACCATTCTTGCGACTGGCGGGAATGCTATGGTAAAAGCTGCTTATTCATGTGGAAAACCAGCCCTTGGAGTTGGTGCTGGAAATGTGCCAGCTTATGTTGAAAAATCAGCTAATATCCGCCAAGCAGCACATGACATCGTTATGTCTAAATCTTTTGATAACGGAATGGTTTGCGCGTCTGAACAAGCAGTTATCATTGATAAAGAAATCTATGATGAATTTGTAGAAGAATTCAAATCATATCATACTTATTTTGTAAACAAAAAAGAAAAAGCCCTTCTGGAAGAATTCTGCTTTGGTGCTAAAGCGAACAGCAAAAACTGTGCTGGTGCTAAGCTAAATCCAAATATCGTTGGTAAATCAGCTGTTTGGATTGCAGAACAAGCTGGGTTCACTGTTCCAGAAGATACCAACATTCTTGCAGCAGAATGTAAAGAGGTTGGTGAAAAAGAACCTTTGACTCGTGAAAAATTATCACCAGTTATTGCAGTCTTAAAATCTGAAGACACTGAAGACGGACTTAAGAAAGCACGTCAAATGGTTGAATTCAACGGTCTTGGTCACTCAGCTGCTATCCATACAAAAGACGAAACTCTTGCAAAACGTTTCGGTACGGAAATAAAAGCAATGCGTATCATCTGGAACTCTCCATCTACTTTCGGTGGTATTGGGGATGTATATAATGCTTTCATTCCGTCATTAACGCTTGGATGTGGTTCATACGGACGTAACTCAGTTGGTGATAACGTATCCGCTATCAACCTTCTCAACATCAAGAAAGTAGGGAAACGTAGAAATAATATGCAATGGTTTAAAGTTCCTTCAAAAATCTACTTCGAACGTAACTCAATCCAATATCTTCAAACTTGCGAAGGCATTGAACGTGTTATGATTGTTACCGATAAATCTATCGAAAAACTTGGCTTTGTGCAACGTGTGATTGATCAATTGAATCTCCGTGCAAATAAAGTGACGATTCAAGTCTTCTCAGATGTTGAACCAGATCCAGACATCACAACAGTCCGCCGCGGTACTGAAGCAATGCGTGAATTTGAACCAGATACAATCATTGCACTCGGTGGTGGTTCTCCAATGGATGCGGCTAAAGGAATGTGGATGTTCTATGAACAACCAGAAGTTGACTTCAGCGATCTTGTTCAAAAATTCATGGATATTCGTAAACGCGCCTTCAAATTCCCATCACTTGGTAAGAAAGCGAAATACATTGGTATCCCAACAACATCTGGTACAGGTTCAGAAGTAACACCGTTTGCTGTTATCTCTGATAAAGCAAACAATCGTAAATACCCACTTGCTGACTATGCTTTGACGCCAACCATTGCGATTGTTGACCCAGCTTTGGTAGAATCTGTTCCAGCATTTATCGCAGCAGATACAGGTATGGATGTTCTAACTCACGTTACAGAAGCCTATACTTCAAACTTTGCCAATGACTATACAGATGGTATTGCTCTTCAAACCATCAAGTTAGTCTTCAAATACTTGGAAAAATCTGTAAAAACGGCTGACCCAGAAGCCCGTGAAAAGATGCATAATGCCTCTACAATGGCTGGTATGGCCTTTGCAAATGCCTTCCTTGGAATGAGTCACTCAATGGCGCATAAGATTGGTGCTGTTCATCACACCATTCACGGACGTACAAATGCTATTTTACTTCCTTATGTTATCCGTTACAATGGAACTCGTCCATCTAAAACTACAACATGGCCTAAGTACAATTACTGGAAAGCTGATGAAAAATTCCAAGATATTGCTCGTATGCTAGGTCTTCCTTGCTCAACACCAGAAGAAGCGGTTGAAGCGTATGCTAAAGCTGTTTATGACCTTGGTGTAGCGGTTGGTATCAAGATGAACTTTAAAGATCAAGGTATTGATGAAAAAACTTGGAAAGATAGCTTACATGATATTGCCGTTCTTGCTTATGAAGATCAATGTTCACCAGCAAATCCACGCTTGCCAATGGTAGCTGATATGGAAGAAATCATGGCTGACGCTTACTATGGCTATGCAGAACGTCCAGGACGTCGTAAATAGACGGTAAAGTTTGTTCTGATTTGAATCGTTTGTCAATTGTGTAGACAATATATTCAGGTTTTGAAAGATAAATCAGTTTATCAGTCACAATCTCTCTGTAAAAGCAGGGAGATTTTTCTATTGGGGAGTATTTTTGCTTTCGCTTGCTGTTATATGCGCTTTCCTTTAATCTAGTTGTGAAAAAAGAGGACAATCATGCTTCAATTATTGGTATTTGATATGGACGGTGTCATTGTGGATACGAAATATCTAGATTTTCAATTACAATAAGCATTTGTGTGCTTGTTTAGTTCAAGTCCAAATGAGTTGTCTCAGCAAGATTTTTCGATTTTAGTTGGAAAATCTTATATGGCTCTTTATCGTTGTATTAAACAGCTCAGCCAGACAAGTTTATCTTTGGAAACAATCGATCATCAACTAGAAAAGTTTGCAGCAGAAAAATATCAAGAGGTAAACTACCAAGAATTGTTTCAGAAAGCTATCGTGCAGATTCTCTTATATGCTAGGAAAAATCATATAAAAGTAGCACTTGTATCGTCTTTTAGATATCAACATATTATAGAAGTTCTGACTTCTTGTGGAATTAAAGAATATTTTGACTTGATTGTCAGTGGTGAAGATTTTGCGGAAAGCAAGCCTAATCCAGCGATTTATCAAGTTATTTTAGAAAAATTGGATATAAATGTGGAAAATGCTGTAGCTATTGAGAATTCTTTTTGTGGTATTGCTGCTGCTAAGAGTGCAGGGTTAAAGATTATTGCTTATGAAGAAAAGAGGATGCCTGTTGACCAGAGTCAAGCTGACATGGTCGCAAAAGATATGATTGAGATTTTCTCAATACTACAAACCTTGAAGGAGAGTGAATGATTGTGATGCTTTGGGTATCGTTTTCTTGAAACTACTTTCAAGATTTAAGAGAAAAGTGAGCATTATCAGAAATTAGAACCTAAATATCGGATGTTATTGAAAGCGTTTTAAAAAACAGCTATAATAGCACTGTGAGATTGAAAGCGCTTTAAAAATCGATCTACAATAGTAAAGGAGAAGGATGTCTATGGCAAAAATGACAAAAGACGAGCTGATTGCCAAAATAAAAGCTGGCATCATTGTTTCCTGTCAAGCTCTGCCACATGAACCGCTTTATACTGATGCAGGTGGGGTTATTCCTCTTTTAGTGAAAGCGGCTGAACAAGGAGGCGCTGTTGGTATTCGAGCGAATAGCGTTCGGGATATTAAGGAAATTAAAGAGGTCACTTCGCTACCCATTATTGGTATTATCAAGCGAGATTATCCACCTCAAGAGCCATTTATTACCGCAACGATGCGAGAAATTGATGAACTAGCAGCTCTGGATATTGAAGTGATTGCTTTTGATTGTACAAAGCGGGAGCGTTTTGATGGTTTAAAGATTGCGGATTTCATCAAGCAAGTGAAGGAGAAATATCCTCATCAATTGTTCATGGCAGATGTGAGTACCTTTGAAGAGGGAGCTGCTGCGGTAGAAGCGGGTGTGGACTTTGTAGGGACAACTTTGTCGGGCTACACTTCTTATAGTTTGCAATGTGAGGGGCCGGATTTTGATCTGATAAAAAATTTATGTGATGCAGGTTTGGATGTTATCGCGGAAGGAAAAATTCATTATCCAAGTGAAGCTAAAACGATTCATGACTTAGGTGTTAGAGGAATTGTAGTAGGTGGTGCTATTACGCGTCCAAAAGAAATTACAGAGCGTTTTGTTGCAGCAGTAAGTGAAAAGTAGGAACAATTTTATCCTAAAAAGGATGACAATAAAAGGAGAAACAATATGAGGATGAAGAAAATACTTTGTTCGTTAGTTGCAGGAGCTGCAATTTTATCTTTGGCAGCATGTGGAAATTCAGGTGGTTCAAACAAGTCGGCTGATTCAGGTAATTCTTCTGGTAAGACAGAGATTACTTGGTGGGCTTTCCCAGTCTTCACGCAAGAAAAAGCAAACGATGGTGTTGGAACTTATGAAAAAGAAATTATCAAAGCATTTGAAAAAGCCAATCCAGATATTAAAGTGAAACTAGAAACAATTGATTTCAAATCTGGTCCAGAAAAAATCACAACGGCGATTGAAGCAGGAACAGCACCAGATGTCCTCTTTGACGCACCGGGTCGGATCATTCAATATGGTAAAAATGGTAAATTGGCAGAATTGAACGATCTCTTTACAAATGATTTTGTCAAAGATGTCAATAACAATCAAATCATTCAAGCCAGCAAAGCTGGTGACAAAGCTTATATGTATCCAATTAGCTCTGCGCCATTTTACATGGCATTGAACAAGAAAATGCTGAAAGAAGCTGGTGTGTTAGACCTTGTTAAAGAGGGTTGGACAACTGCTGACTTTGAAAAAGTATTAAAAGCATTGAAAGCTAAAGGGTATACTCCTGGCTCACTCTTCAGTAATGGTCAAGGTGGTGACCAAGGTACACGTGCTTTCATTTCAAATCTTTATGGTGGTTCTGTAACAGATGATAAGGTGACAAAATATACAACGGACAGTCCAAACTTTGTCAAAGGTTTGAACAAAGCAGTGAGCTGGATTAAAGATGGTTTGATGACAAACGGCTCTCAATTCGATGGTGGAGCAGATATTCAAAACTTTGCAAATGGGCAAACTTCTTATACTGTTCTTTGGGCACCTGCGCAAAAAGGCATCCAAGCTAAACTCTTGAAAGCTAGTGGCGTCGAAGTTGTGGAAGTGCCATTCCCATCAGATAACGGAAAACCAGCTTTGGAATACCTTGTAAATGGTTTTGGTATCTTTAACAATAAAGATAAAAAGAAAGTAGAAGCGGCTAAAAAGTTTGTCAAATTTATTGCGGATGATAAAAAGTGGGGGCCAAAAAATGTTGTTCGTACAGGCGCCTTCCCAGTCCGTTCCTCATTTGGAAAATTGTATAATGACAAACGGATGGAAACAATCAGTACTTGGACAAAATATTATTCACCATATTACAACACGATTGATGGATTTGCAGAAATGAGAACACTCTGGTTCCCAATGTTGCAATCTGTTTCAAATGGCGATGAAAAAGTTGAATCTGCTTTGAAGACCTTTACAGAAAAAGCAAATGAAACCATTAAAAAAAGTAAAAAATAAATAATGTAACGATTTCCCTTTTTCTGTTGTTGGTTTCATAAAATAGGAAAAGGGAATTTTTTATCAAAAAGAGGAGGTCAGTATCTCCTCTAGCTAAATGAGGTGTTGAATGTGAAAGTGAATAAAATAAGAATGAGAGAAACGGTGATTTCCTATGCTTTTTTGGCACCAGTTCTATTATTCTTTATTGTCTTTGTATTGGCACCGATGGTGATGGGATTTGTAACGAGTTTCTTTAATTATTCTATGACATCCTTTTCATTCGTTGGATTGGACAATTACTCACGAATGTTTAAAGATCCAGTCTTTATTAAATCTCTCATTAATACGGTGATTATTGTTATTGGTTCGGTACCAATTGTTGTGTTGTTCTCTTTGTTTGTGGCTTCTCAAACCTATAGTCAGAATGCGATTGCACGGTCATTTTATCGGTTTGTCTTCTTCCTGCCAGTGGTGACAGGGAGTGTAGCTGTAACGGTTGTATGGAAATGGATTTACGACCCACTGTCAGGGATTTTGAATTTCGTCCTGAAGTCGGGTCATGTCATCAATCAGAATATTTCTTGGCTGGGTGATAAGCATTGGGCGTTGATGGCGATTATTGTGATTTTGCTGACAACTTCTGTCGGGCAGCCTATTATTCTCTATATTGCTGCTATGGGAAATATTGACAATTCATTGGTGGAAGCTGCGCGTGTTGACGGAGCGACAGAGCTGCAAGTTTTCTGGAAGATTAAATGGCCAAGTCTTTTGCCAACAACTCTGTATATTGCGATCATTACAACAATCAATTCCTTCCAATGTTTTGCCTTGATTCAGCTGTTGACATCCGGAGGGCCAAACTATTCAACCAGTACATTGATGTATTACCTGTATGAAAAAGCCTTCAAGTTATCTGAATATGGTTATGCTAATACCATGGGAGTATTTTTAGCTGTCATGATTGCTTTGATTAGCTTTGCCCAATTCAAGATTCTTGGAAATGACGTCGAATATTAAAGAAAGGAGAGACAAGATGAAACAGAAAAAAATGAGTGCCTTTACGGTAATTTCAACGATTATTCTCTTGGTGTTGACCGTTCTCTTTGTTTTTCCTTTCTATTGGATTTTAACAGGGGCTTTCAAATCGCAGCCAGATACGATTGTCATTCCACCTCAATGGTGGCCTAAGATGCCAACATTAGAAAATTTCCAACAGCTGATGGTGCAAAACCCAGCCCTGCAATGGATGTGGAATAGTGTTTTTATCTCGCTAGCGACCATGTTTTTGGTCTGCATTACTTCTGCCTTAGCGGGTTATGTTCTGGCTAAAAAACGTTTCTATGGGCAGCGGATTCTTTTTGCAACTTTTATCGCTGCTATGGCTCTGCCTAAACAAGTAGTACTGGTTCCTTTGGTCCGTATTGTCAACTTTATGGGAATTCATGATACACTAGCTGCAGTTATTTTGCCTCTTGTCGGTTGGCCTTTTGGGGTTTTCCTCATGAAGCAATTTAGTGAAAATATCCCAACGGAATTGTTGGAATCTGCTAAGATTGATGGCTGTGGTGAAATTCGGACTTTTTGGAATGTAGCTTTTCCAATTGTAAAACCAGGTTTTGCTGCCCTTGCCATTTTTACTTTTATCAACACATGGAATGATTACTTTATGCAATTGGTCATGTTGACATCGCGGCAGAATCTAACGATTTCACTTGGAGTGGCAACGATGCAAGCTGAAATGGCAACGAATTATGGTTTGATTATGGCTGGTGCTGCTATGGCAGCTGTTCCGATTGTAACCGTCTTTCTTGTCTTCCAGAAATCTTTCACACAAGGTATTACCATGGGAGCTGTGAAAGGATAAGGAGGGAAAACGAATGATTTTTGATGAATTGGAAAATCTCGCCCATTACAAAGGTATCCATAATCATTTAGATTGTGCCATTGATTATCTCCTAACTCACGATTTAAGCAATTATGAATTAGGACGGTATGAGATTAATGGAGACAAAGTTTTCTTCTTTGTGCAGGAAAATGAGCTTAATCAAGAAGAGAATGATGAATTTGAATTTCATCATCGTTATTTGGATTTGCATTTTCTCTTGGAAGGGCGAGAAATAATCCAGTATGGCTATGAGCAAACGGAACTTCGCAAGGTTTATGATGCAGAGAAAGATATTGGTTTTAACACTTGCAACCAAGTCTATCCGCTAGTTTTGGATCATCGGAATTTTGTGGCGTTTTTACCAGAAGAAGCTCATCACCCAAATGGTTTTGCTGGCAAGGGGTTGACGGTCAAGAAATGCGTGGTAAAAGTGCTATTTGACTAACTAGAAAAATAAAGGAGATTGAGCATGGAGAACAAAAGCTCTCAGTTAGTGAAATCTATTTTTAATACGGATAATTTATTCATGAGAATTTGTGAAAAAATTCTTGATTTAGTGACAGTCAATCTTCTTTTTCTGCTGTCTTGTCTACCACTTGTTACGATTGGTATTGCCAAAATTAGCTTGTATGAAACTTTGTTTGAAATCAAGGGTGCGCGTCGCGTAAAAGTCACAGCGATGTACATGCAAGCATTTAGAAAAAATTGGAAAGTCGGTTTAAAACTTGGTTTGCTAGAACTGCTACTTGTAGGAATCAGTCTATTTGACCTCGTGTTTTTTTGGAGGCAGGAAACAATGATGTTTCAAATGTTAAAAGCAACTTGTATCGGTGTCATCATTTTTACTAGTTTGCTGTTTTTATGCATCTATCCTTTGGCAGCTAAGTTTGAAATGACGGTAAAAGATCTATTACAAACGGGACTGATCATGGTGAGTTTGCATTTCCTGTGGTTCTTTTTGATGATAGCCTTATTAGCTGTAATTGTCTTTTTCCTCTCTAGTTCAGGATTTGTATTGCTACTGGGCTTTACTCTTTTTGTATTAGTTGGCTTTGCAGCCTTAGGATTTTTGCAATTGCCTATTATGGAAACTATTTTTAATAAGTATAAACGATAAAACCAATTAACTTGGAGAATAAAATATGAGAGATTTAAAAAAATATGAAGGGGTCATTCCGGCCTTTTATGCTTGCTATGATGATCAAGGCGAGATTAGTCCGGAGCGCGTGCGAGCTTTGGTAGAATATTTTCTTGAAAAAGGAGTTCAAGGCTTGTATGTTAATGGCTCATCTGGTGAATGTATCTACCAAAGTGTTGCTGATAGAAAATTGATTTTGGAAGAAGTAATGGCAGTGGCAAAAGGGAAATTAACTATTATTGCTCACGTCGCTTGCAACAACACCAAGGATAGTATGGAGTTAGCGCGCCATGCAGAAAGCTTGGGAGTGGACGCTATTGCGACCATACCACCGATTTATTTTCGTTTGCCAGAATACTCGATTGCTCAATATTGGAACGATATTAGCGCAGCTGCCCCACATACAGACTTTGTGATCTACAATATTCCACAGTTGGCAGGTGTAGCTCTGACGCCAAGTTTATATACAGAAATGCTCAAAAATGAACGTGTGATTGGCGTGAAGAATTCTTCCATGCCTGTCCAAGACATTCAAACCTTTGCAGCACTTGGTGGGGAAGACCACCTCGTCTTTAATGGACCAGATGAGCAATTTTTAGGCGGTCGCCTGATGGGAGCAAGAGCAGGTATCGGCGGAACATATGGGGCTATGCCAGAACTTTTCTTAAAGCTCAACCAATTGATTGCCGACAAAGAATTGGAGAGAGCAAAAGAATTACAATTTACCATCAACACTATTATCGGAAAATTAACTGCTGCTCATGGAAATATGTATTCTGTCATCAAGGAAGTCTTGAAAATCAATGAAAATCTAAACATTGGTTCTGTTCGTGCTCCGTTAACACCAGTGACAGGCACAGATCGTCCGATTGTAGAAGAATCAGCTCGCTTGATTCGTGCAGCTAAGGAAACGTTCTTGTAATAAAAAAGAGGTGGATTATGAGGAAATATATTGCCATTGATATTGGTGGAACAAATATCAAATATGGTCTGATTGATGATACTGACATCTTGCTGGAAGCACATGAAATCCCAACAGAGGCTCATAAGGGCGGTCCAGAAATTTTGCGCAAGGTAAAGGGAATTGTAGCACGTTATTTAGAACAAATTCCAGTTGCTGGGGTTTGTATCTCCTCGGCTGGAATGGTCGATCCAGATAAAGGAGAAATCTTTTATGCTGGTCCTCAGATTCCGAACTATGCAGGTACTCAGTTCAAGAAAGTGGTAGAAGAAACATTTGCCGTTCCTTGTGAGATTGAAAACGATGTCAATTGTGCTGGCTTAGCGGAAGTCATGTCCGGGAACGGAAAGGGAGCGAACATTGCGATTTGTTTGACGATTGGGACGGGTATCGGTGGCTGTTTGCTGGTGGATGGTCAGGTTTTTCACGGTTTTAGTAATTCAGCCTGTGAAGTCGGTTATGTGTATCTATCAGATGGTGCATTCCAAGATATGGCTTCAACGACTGCCTTGGTCAATTATGTAGCAGAACTTCACGACGAAGCACCTGCTATGTGGAATGGACGGCGCATTTTCAAGGAAGCAACAGAAGGAAATGCACGCTGTATCCAAGGTATTGACCGCATGGTCAACTATCTGGGACAAGGGATTGCTAATATCTGTTATGTAGTCAATCCAGAAGTGGTGATTTTAGGTGGCGGCATTATGGAGCAAGAGGCCGTTCTTCGTCCTCGAATTGAGGCTGCTATGAAAGCCTGCTTGGTACCAAGTATCGCTAAAAAAACCAAGCTCGCTTTCGCTTACTATCAAAATACAGCAGGAATGTTTGGTGCCTATTATCATTTTAAAAATAAACAACAATAGATAAAAAGAGCAAGCGAGGTTCTCAGGAAAATCTGAACTCAACTTGCTCTTTTGTTATTTATGTCGTTGGTAGTAACCATTTAATTTTTTATTTTCCCAATAGCTGTTGAAGATTTTTTCTTTTTTCTCCCGATCAATTTCAAGGAAAAAGGCATAGAGTAAGTCAATCACCAGCAACATAGAAAATTGAGCTGAGATGCGCAAAATATACTCTGGTTTGCTTTGAATGGCAACAGGAATGATTTCCGTAAATTGTTGGTCAACTTTGTCTGATTGGCCTGTTACCAATACAGTTTTAGCTCCCATTGCTTTGGCATCCATCAGACTATTGATGATAGATTGGGTTTGTCCTGATAAAGAGAAACCAATCACCAAGCAATTTTTGTCTAAAATACTGGTCGTCCAAGCAAAGCCGTCTTGATCTGTCAAAGCTTCGCAGATGACCCCAAGCCGCATGAAGCGCAGTTTCATATCACGAGCTACCAACCCTGAACTACCAATACCAAAAAAATACACTCGATCCGCTTCTTCGATAAACTGCACCACACGCAACAGTTTTTCTTCATCAATCAATTCCTCTGTCTGTTGTCGAATTTGAGTATAATTTCGCAAAACTCTACGGGACACATCGTGTTGTAAGTGATTGGTTTCTTCTACATTACTTTGCAATTGATGAATATATTGAAAATTAAACTCTCTGTAACCTTTAAATCCACATTTTTTTGCAAAGCGAGTAAGTGCCGCCTGGGAGATGTAAAGAGTTTGCGCAACTTTTTGCGAAGAAAGGTCGTCGTAGATACTAGAAGGATTTAAAAAGTAGTTTGCAATCCGCTTTTCTAAGTCGGTCATGCTGTCAAAATGGCTTTCGATTCTCGCCATAATATGTCGCGTATTTTTCATAGATGTACTCTCTTTACTTGTAGTGATATAGAACAAATGTTTTGAAAAACCTATTTGTATTATAACATAGTTTTACAAAATAAGACGCTGGGTAGCTTGATAAATAGCACACGGTGAAATGATTTCAATTAAGCGCAGAAAAGGAATAAAACTCTGTGACGAATGGTTTGAAAATGTGTTATAATTTACACAAGTAAACGTTACAGCCATTGTATGATACAAAGGAGGTGCAAGATATGACGAATGCTACTCTTGAGCAAATGCAAGAAATTGAGCGAGCAGCAGATGAAGTGCTAGCTGGTTATCAACATCAGATTCGGGAGTTGCAAGACCAAGCTGCTAGGGATTTGAAGCAGCTAGGGCGAGCCTATGATGAAGAAAAACAACAGTTGCTTATTGAGTTAAAGGAACAATCTGAAAAAGAGATTGCTAGCTTGACACAAGACTTGGAAAAAACGAAACAAGAGAACGAAGAAAAAGTCCAAGCAGCTTTGTCAAATAAAAAAGAGGCGTTACTGCAAATGATTGTAGACAGGGTGGTAGAAAAATATGGCAATTAGTCAAATGCAGGAGTTGTCGCTGCTGTTGCCAAAAGAATTGTTGGATGAAATCCTTTCCTATCTGCAAAATCTCCAATCGGTTGAAATTCAGGATTTACAAACAAAAGAGACCTGGAAAGGTGCTTTTGAGAAAGAGTTAGTGTGGAATCCTGATACATGTTTTTCGGAACATCTTCAAGCTTTGACTCGGCGGCAGGAAAAACTCGCACGTATGATTGAAAACCTGCAAGCATTTGTTCCTAAGAAAAAAATGCTGGAATCATTGAAGGAAGCTCCGTTGGAAACAAGCTTTGTCAGTTTAGAACAGATGGGACGAGCGCGTGACGAAGAAGCGTTTCTTGCGGCGATTCAGCAACAATTTCAAGTGTTGGCAAGAGCACAAGAAGTCAAAGAAACGACTCAGTCGGAAGTGGCGGAGTTGGAAAAATGGGCAAGTTTAGACGTTACTCCAGTAGCACTTAAGCAATTTAAACATCTTCGTGCGTTTGTTGGAACCATTCCAACCAGTGGAAACAATCAGTTCAATATTCGATTGCAGGATTATCCTAATCTGGAAGTTCAAGAGGTTTTTACTAGCAGTACAGAAAAAGGATTCCTTGTGTTATGTAAAGCAGAAGTTGCTAAAGAAACCCAAGCAGTTTTGACAGAACTTGGTTTCAAGCTGTTTGAATATGCTTTTGAGGAATTGCCAAAGGAGCGTTTGGTAGCATTACAAGCGACGATAAAAGAGCAAGAAGCACTCATAACTTCAACAAAAATACAACTGGCGTCTTCAAATGAAGAATTAAAACAACTCAAGTGTCAGTTGGATTATGTATTGAATTTAACTTCTCGTCAAGAAATCAAGGAAACTCTTGCTAGTACACAGAATTTGGTTGCCTTAGAGGGCTGGATTGAGCAGGAGCAGATAGAAGATTTGAGAATGGGACTCACGCAGCAATTTGGTGGTGCTATCTTGCTTCAAATCCATGAAATGACGGCAGCTGATCGACAGCGCGTGCCGACAAAACTCAAAAACAATGCGCTGATTGAGCCGTTTGAGTTGGTAACGGAAATGTATTCGCTGCCGAAGTACGAAGACAAAGATCCAACACCTGTTGTGTCGCTGTTTTATTTTATCTTTTTTGGTATGATGGCAGCTGATATTGGCTATGGTTTGTTGCTCTTTGGTGGAACAAGTTGGGCTTTGAAGGCTCTATATATCAAGCCAAATCTGGCTAAGAATTTACGCTTTTTTAGAATTTTAGGAGTCGGTGTTGCACTCTGGGGAGTCATCTACGGTTCATTCTTTGGTTTCAAATTACCTTTTGCGATTGTTGATACCAGTACGGATGTGATCACCATTCTGATTATGTCGGTCGTGATTGGGTTTATTACAGTCATGACAGGGCTTTATCTCAGTGGTGCAAAGAATATTCGCGTGAAAGACTATGCGGAAGCCTATAATTCAGGTTTTGCTTGGATGCTGATTCTCGTCGGGCTGGCTTTATTAGCAGCGGGCCGATTATTCCCATCGCTTGCTATTGCTGGTTTGATCGGACAATGGCTTGCTATTATAAATGCTGTGGGTATTGTACTCGTTTCTATTATCAGCGCTAAGAGTTTGAAAGGATTGGGGCCTGCATTGTTTAATTTATACAATATCAGCAGTTATGTGGGCGATTTGGTGAGTTTCACGAGACTTATGGCTTTGGGTCTTGCAGGTGCGAGCATTGGTTCAGCCTTTAACTTAATTGTTAGTCTCTTTCCTCCTTTTGCTCGCTTCAGTATTGGTATTGTGCTATTTATCGCCCTTCACAGTATCAATATGTTCCTCTCCTTTTTATCAGGCTATGTACATGGAGCACGTTTAATTTTTGTTGAATTTTTTGGAAAATTCTACGATGGTGGTGGAAAAGCCTTTAAACCTTTGAAACCAGCAGGGAAATATGTTCGCTACAAAAAGTAGTTCAGCGAAATTGTTTTAATTGCTCAGACAGAATTTTATATCATTGACAATTAGAACAATCAAACAAATAGTATTTACTATTAGAAATGGAGTTTATTTATGCAAGCTTTTTCATCTTATTTTTCAACTTATGGCGGTGCCTTTTTCGCAGCACTAGGTGTGGTTCTGGCGATTTTTCTTAGTGGTATTGGTTCTGCGCGGAATGTCGGCTCGACTGGTCAGGCTGCAGCAGCGTTGTTAAAAGAACAGCCCGAGAAATTTGTTAGCGCTTTGATTTTGCAGCTATTGCCAGGTACGCAAGGTTTGTATGGTTTTGTTATTGGAATTTTAATTTTCTTTAAAGTTCAACCTGAAATGGCTCTCCAAACAGGCTTGGCACTCTTTTTTGCCGCACTTCCAATTGGAATTGTTGGTTATTATTCTGCTAAATATCAAGGAAATGTAGCGACAGCAGGCATGCAGATTTTGGCAAAACGTCCTGAAGACGTAATGAAAGGAGTAATCCTTGCTGCCATGGTCGAAACCTATGCTATCCTTGCCTTTGTTGTGTCTCTTTTAATGGTTTTGAATGTGAAATGACAATGAGACAGTTTTTAGGGTCTGAACCATCTGATTTCATAGAAGGAGGCAGATATGGGATTTGAATCTCAATTGAGGGATTCGGTTTTAGAGCAGGCGCATGAAAATGGGCGACAGTTAGTAGCTAATGCCCAAGAAACCCTTGATCGCGAAACTAAAGAACAAAAAGCACGGCTGAAACAAGAAAAAATGCAACAACGTGAGCAAGAAGTAAAAGTGCTAAAACGTCAAGTACAGCGTGAAGTGCAGCAACTTGAAAATGAAAAACGTCAATCTACTTTGGCGACCAAGCAACGGATTTTGAAAGAATTATTTGCAGGAGCTTATGAGCAGATGGCGGCTTGGTCGCTCAAACAGGAACAGGCTTTTTTGGAGCAAATCTTAAAAAAGTATCCTCAAGAAGAGCTGGTTTTGACATTTGGTTCACGAACATTTGGTAAATATTCAGCCGTTCAATTAGAACAATTGTTAGAGCGTTATCCGCAAGTGAAATTAGCTTCTTCACCTGTGAGTGGAGAAGCGGGTTTTCTCCTTTCTCGGGGGAATGTTGACGATAACTACCTCTACCGTTATTTAGTGGATTCTTTATGGCAGGAGGAAAGCTATCGGCTCGCTCAGGCTATTTTCCAAGATAAAGAAGAGTAAGGAGACTGTTCATGAATGACAATACTTTCGCACAAGTTAATACGGAAATTAGTATTCATGAGAGTAGTTTCTTAAGTCCTGCGCAGTATGAGCAGTTGTTGCGAGCTTCAAGTTCTGAAAGTCGATCAGCAGCTTTGGAAGGGACAGCATATAATCCGAATCATGAACAACTAACTGACTTAAATACGATTGAGAGATTTCTCATGAAGCATTTGTTTGCAGAGTATACATGGGCTTTTGAAGTCAGTCCAACATCTGCTTTGGTGGAGTTTTTCACGCTTAAATATACCTATCATAATCTTAAAGTGTTGCTTAAGCACAAGGCAACAGGCTTAAATTTAAAGCATCTGTTGATTCCTGTCGGGTCATATTCGTTAGACATGCTGGAACAGCTGATTACAACCTTTTCCACGGAATACTGTCCAAAATTGATGGTGGATGAAATAGAAGCAACTTGGGCAGAATATCAGGATTACCAAGATGTACGTGTTCTAGAAATCGGAATGGATCTAGCTTATTTCGCGCACTTAAAAAGGTTGGAATCTGAATTTGAAGATGAGCGGCTTAAGCAGTTGGTACGGTTGACGATTGATTTTTACAATGCAACAACGGTACAGCGTGCCATTCGTCACCAAAAACCGCATAGTTTTATGACACAGCTCTTATCTGATGATGGATCTTTAACAAGTGCAGAGTGGATTGAGTTGGCAGAAAAAGGGCAACTAACGGACTGGTTTTCTCAAGTAAACCCATTAGAATTTGATGCAGAATTGCGCTCTTATGAAGAAAAAATGCATTTGGGGAAGCTGACAAATCTTGAACTGGAATATTTAGCAGACTTGGTTCCGTTTAAACTCTTAGAGCAAGGACGATTTGAAACAAGTGGTCCACTTCCATTAGCTCGCTATCTATTGGGGAAAGAGCTAGAAGTGAAAAATCTTCGACTTATTTTGACCGGTTTGACAAATCAGCTTCCAGTAGAAAACATTAAAGAAAGGATGAGACCGATTTATGGCCAGTAAAACTTATAAAATTGGTGTGGTAGGAAATCGTGATGCCATTCTACCTTTTCGTCTAATTGGTTTTCAGACTTTTCCAGTCACAGGAGCAGCTGATGCTGTGAATGCTTTACGCCGACTGAGTCGAGAAGATTTTGCCATTATTTATTTGACAGAGGATGTGGCTGCAGAAATCCCTGAAACATTGGCTTACTATGATAAGCAAGTGCTGCCGGCGATTATTTTAATCCCGACTCATAAAGGAATAACGGGATTAGGACGGGGACGCATTCGTGAGAATGTAGAAAAAGCAGTCGGACAAAATATTTTAAATTAGAAGGAGCAAGACTTGAGTCAAGGAAAGATTATAAAAGTTTCAGGTCCTTTGGTGGTTGCTTCTGGAATGCAGGAAGCGAACATTCAGGATATTTGTCATGTAGGCAATTTGGGCTTGATTGGGGAGATCATCGAGATGCGTCAAGATGAGGCTTCTATTCAGGTATACGAAGAAACCTCTGGTCTTGGGCCAGGAGAACCAGTAGAAACAACAGGGAGTCCGTTATCGGTTGAGTTGGGGCCGGGTCTGATTTCGCAAATGTTTGATGGCATTCAACGTCCTTTGGCACGCTTTCAAACGGTGACACAGAGTGATTTTCTGGTACGTGGAGTTCAGCTGCCTAATCTGAATCGTGAAACTAAGTGGGACTTTGTACCTTGTCTAGCTGTCGGCGATGAAGTCCAAGCTGGAGATATTCTAGGCACCGTTCAAGAAACCGAGCTGGTAGTGCATCGTATTCTGGTACCAATTGGTGTTAGTGGTCGGCTGACGGCTATTGAAGCTGGTAGCTTCACGGTCGAAGAAGCAGTCTATGAAATTGAGCGTGCGGATGGTTCTGTCTTTGTCGGCAATCTCATGCAGAGGTGGCCAGTCCGGAGAGGCCGTCCATTTGCTCAAAAGCTGATCCCAGAGGAACCTTTGGTGACGGGTCAACGCGTGATTGACACCTTTTTCCCTGTGACCAAGGGCGGGGCAGCTGCTGTTCCTGGCCCATTTGGTGCTGGCAAGACTGTTGTTCAGCATCAGGTTGCCAAATTTGCTAATGTGGACATCGTGATTTATGTTGGCTGTGGCGAGCGGGGCAATGAAATGACGGATGTCTTAAATGAATTTCCAGAGCTAATCGATCCAGTAACTGGTCAGTCAATTATGCAACGAACCGTTCTGATTGCGAACACGTCCAACATGCCAGTTGCGGCGCGTGAGGCTTCTATTTATACAGGAATTACAATTGCTGAGTACTTCCGAGACATGGGCTACTCTGTGGCCATTATGGCAGATTCGACCTCACGTTGGGCAGAAGCTCTGCGGGAAATGTCCGGGCGTTTGGAAGAAATGCCGGGCGATGAAGGCTATCCTGCCTATCTCGGCAGTCGGATTGCTGAATATTACGAACGAGCCGGTCGGGTGAAAACCTTAGGTAGTGACGAGCGCGAGGGAAGTATTACTGCAATTGGTGCCGTTTCCCCTCCAGGTGGAGATATTTCGGAGCCCGTTACGCAAAATACTCTACGGATTGTCAAGGTCTTCTGGGGATTGGACGCTCAGTTGGCACAACGTCGTCACTTTCCGGCTATCAACTGGCTTAGTTCTTACTCACTTTATCTAGATGAGGTAGGGCACTATATCAATCAACATGAACAGTTGACTTGGTCAGAAAAGGTAACCAAGGCAATGAACATTCTTCAAAAAGAGAGTGAACTACAAGAAATCGTACGGTTGGTTGGCCTGGATTCGCTGTCTGAAAAGGATCGTCTTACCATGAATACAGCAAAAATGATCCGTGAGGACTACCTGCAGCAGAATGCTTTTGACGAAGTGGATACCTACACTTCCTTTAAAAAACAAGTGGCTCTTCTTACTAATATCCTAACGTTTGATGAAGAAGCTAATCGTTCTTTGAATTTAGGTGCCTATTTTACTGAGATTATGAACGGTACTGTGGAGTTGAGAGATCAGATTGCCCGCTCTAAATTTATCCCAGAGGATCAGTTGGAAGCAATTCGCAGTTTGGATACCGCTATTCGGGAAAAACTGCATGATATTCTTGCCCAAGGAGGAGCAACCAATGAACGTGATTAAAGAATACCGTACCGTCAGTGAAGTTGTCGGCCCTTTGATGATTGTGGATCGAGTAGAAGGGGTGCATTTCAATGAATTAGTGGAAATCCAACTCCATGATGGAACGAAGCGTCAAGGGCAGGTCTTAGAAGTGCAAGAAGATAAGGCGATGGTGCAGCTGTTTGAAGGCTCTAGCGGAATCAATCTAGGGAAAACTAAGGTGCGTTTTACCGGTCATCCTCTTGAGTTGCCAGTATCAGAAGATATGGTCGGAAGGATTTTCAATGGGATGGGTAAGCCTATTGATGGTGGTCCAGATATTTTGCCTGAGAAATACTTGGACATTGACGGTCAAGCGATCAATCCAGTAGCAAGAGATTATCCTGATGAGTTCATTCAGACTGGGATTTCAGCTATTGATCACCTCAATACTTTGGTACGCGGTCAAAAACTGCCAGTCTTTTCTGGATCGGGCCTGCCTCATAAGGAATTGGCCGCTCAGATTGCTCGTCAAGCTACTGTGCTCAATTCAGAAGAAAATTTTGCAGTCGTTTTTGCGGCTATGGGGACGACCTTTGAAGAAGCCGAATTTTTTATGAATGACTTGCGGGAGACGGGGGCCATTGACCGCTCTATCCTCTTTATCAATCTAGCAAATGATCCTGCTATTGAGCGGATTGCGACACCACGAATTGCCTTGACGGCTGCCGAATACTTGGCTTATGAAAAGGACATGCACGTTCTCGTCATCATGACAGACATGACGAACTACTGTGAGGCTTTGCGAGAAGTATCCGCTGCTCGTCGAGAGGTGCCAGGACGCCGAGGCTATCCGGGTTATCTTTATACCAACCTATCCACTCTGTATGAGCGTGCGGGACGTTTGGTAGGGAAGAAAGGCTCGGTCACACAAATTCCAATTCTTACCATGCCTGAGGATGATATCACTCATCCCATTCCTGATTTGACTGGCTACATTACTGAAGGTCAGATTATCCTGTCGCGTGACCTTTACAATAGTGGTTATCGTCCGCCGATTAATGTGTTACCGTCCCTTTCGCGTCTCAAGGACAAAGGATCTGGCGAAGGAAAGACTCGGGGAGACCACGCGGCAACGATGAATCAGCTTTTTGCGGCTTATGCACAAGGGAAACAGGCCAAAGAATTAGCAGTTGTACTAGGAGAGTCTGCATTATCTGATACGGATAAACTCTATGTACAATTTACTGAGCGATTCGAAAAGGAATATATCAATCAAGGATTTTATACCAATCGAACGATTGAAGAAAGCCTAGATTTAGGTTGGGAATTGTTGTCTATCTTGCCACGGACGGAGCTTAAGCGGATTAAGGATGATATGATTGACCAATATTTACCAGAAAGTAGGCGGCAAGCTTAAGGAGGTGAGCCGATGACTCGTTTGAATATCAAACCCACTCGAATGGAACTCAACAATCTAAAAGAGCGCTTGAAAACAGCTACTCGCGGTCATAAACTTCTCAAGGATAAGCGAGATGAACTGATGCGTCGTTTTATTGAAGCTGTTCGCGAAAATAATCGCCTTCGCCAAAAAGTTGAAGAAGCTCTAGTTGGTCATATGCAGGACTTTGTGTTGGCAAAAGCTTTGGAAAGCGACCTTATGGTGGAAGAAATTTTTGCTGTCCCTATGCGAGAAATCAATCTCCATATCGAACAGGAAAATATCATGAGCGTGAGAGTTCCTAAGATGCATGCCCATATTGCCAATCCTTACGGTGATGATGAGGGAGATGTAGTTTATAGCTACGTGGCATCCAACAGCCAGATGGATGAGACGATTGAAGATATGAGTAACCTATTGCCAGATCTTTTGCGCTTAGCAGAAATTGAAAAGAGCTGTCAGTTGATGGCGGATGAAATTGAAAAAACTCGCCGCCGGGTCAATGGCTTAGAGTATGCAACTATTCCAGATCTCATAGAAACCATTCAATATATCGAAATGAAGCTAGAAGAAGCTGAACGAGCTAGTCTAGTGAGAGTTATGAAAGTGAAATAATGATGGGAGAGTATTCAAAAAACTGAGGTAGCCAAATAATGTTGTGTAATAAGTCGGTAGTGGGATACTCGATATTTAAAATCACTGTCACTGACATTCAGTTCTATGGCTGACAACGATAATCAAAAAACAAAACGAACGATGCTTTGATGAGTTGACGTCTGTTTTTCTTTTCGATGATTAGACGTGCAAGCAAGAATAAACCAAAAGTTTACGCACATTAGTATTTTCCATAGAAATGCGAGAATTTTCTGATAAGTCATGTTATAATAGAACAGACTACACGAAAGGGATAAAAATTTATGACTTTAGTTTATCAATCAACACGTGACGCAAACAATACAACGACAGCTAGCCGAGCTATTTTGCAGGGATTGGCAACAGATGGTGGCCTCTTTACTCCAATTTCTTATCCTCAGGTAGAGTTGGATTTTGCAAAACTAAAAGACGCTTCCTATCAAGAAGTAGCAAAATTAATTTTATCTGCTTTCTTAGATGATTTCACAGATCAAGAGCTAGATGATTGTATTGCCCATGCTTACGATAACAAGTTTGATACGCCGACCATTGCTCCCTTGGTTAAGCTAGACGGTCAGTATAATCTAGAGCTTTTCCACGGGGCGACCATTGCCTTCAAGGACATGGCTTTGTCCATCTTGCCTCACCTGATGACAACCGCAGCTAAAAAGCACGGCTTGGAAAATAAAATTGTCATTTTGACGGCGACTTCTGGCGACACGGGTAAGGCAGCTATGGCAGGCTTTGCGGATGTTCCTGGGACTGAGATTATCGTCTTTTATCCGAAAGACGGAGTCAGCAAGGTTCAGGAGCTGCAAATGACGACTCAGACAGGGGACAATACTCATGTAGTGGCTATTGAAGGGAATTTTGATGATGCTCAGACCAATGTCAAGCAGATGTTTAATAACGCTGTGCTTCGCAAAAAACTAGCAGAACACAAGTTGCAATTTTCTTCCGCCAACTCCATGAATATTGGGCGCTTGGTGCCGCAGATTGTTTATTATGTCTATGCCTATGCACAATTGGTCAAAACCGATCAGATTCGAGCTGGTGAAGCAGTCAATTTTTCTGTACCAACTGGAAACTTCGGTAATATCTTGGCAGCCTACTATGCTAAACAAATAGGTCTTCCAGTTGGCAAGTTAATCTGTGCTTCCAACGAAAATAATGTCTTGACAGATTTCTTTAAAACACATATCTATGATAAGAAGCGCTGTTTCAAGGTGACATCTAGCCCGTCTATGGACATTTTAGTTTCTTCAAATCTAGAGCGCTTGATTTTCCACCTGTTAGGAAATAATGCCGAAAAGACAGCAGAGTTGATGACCAATCTCAAAAAACATGGTCAGTATGAGTTGACCAACTTTGACTCAGAAATGCTAGCACTCTTTGCGGCTGAATATGCCACAGAAGTGGAGACCGCGGCTGAAATCAAACGGGTTTATGAAATATCTAACTATATTGAAGATCCGCATACAGCAGTAGCATCAGCCGTTTATCAAAAATATCGGACCAAAACAGGTGACGACACGAAGACAGTCGTTGTTTCAACTGCCAGTCCTTACAAATTCCCAGTTGTTGCAGTCGAAGCTGTGACTGGACAAACCGGACTGAGTGATTTTGAAGCTTTGGCTCAGTTACATGATCTTACTGGTGTGTCAATTCCAGCAGCCGTGGATGGCATAGAAACGGCTGAAGTCCGCCATAAAATGATTGTTGCTGCTGACCAGATGCAGGCGGCAGTAGAAAAGGATTTAGGACTTTAACCATTTTCAACACTCAGAGGGGACTCACCTGAGAGTTTTCGGCTTGTAAAAGTATATAAACAGTCTGTTGCAAGTCTCGTACAGCAAAGGGTATAATCAGAGCAGGAGTTTCATAATGCATGACCACTTATAAAAAGATTTTAAACATAGCTTTGCCAGCCATGGTGGAAAATTTTTTGCAGATGCTAATGGGAATGGTAGATTCGTATTTAGTAGCTAGTCTAGGTCTGGTGGCTATTTCAGGAGTTTCGGTTGCTGGCAATATGATTAGCATTTATCAGGCCATTTTTATTGCACTAGGATCAGCGGTATCCAGTCTAATTTCTAAGAGTTTAGGAGAAGGAGACCGAGATAATCTAGCTTATCATACTAGTGAGGCCATTAAATTGACCCTGATGCTGAGTGGGTTTCTGGGACTTTTCTCGCTTGCTTTTGGACGCCAAATATTGGCTTGGTTGGGAACGGAGCCTGCAGTCGCTAATGCAGGTGGTCTCTATCTCGCTTTAATCGGAGGAACAATTGTTCTTTTGGGAATGATGACAAGTCTAGGGGCTTTGGTTCGAGCGACCAGTAATCCCCGCCTGCCTATGTATGTCAGCTTTTTTAGCAATCTACTTAATGTTCTTTTTTCCAGCATTGCAATTTTTATTTTCCACATGGGAATTGTTGGAGTGGCATTGGGAACTATTTTAGCTCGTCTGGTGGGCGTCTTCATTTTATGGAAAGAATTATCGCTACCTTTGGCGCATTGGAGTTGGAAGCTGGATTGGGAACTGCTGCGCTTATCTCTGCCAGCTGCTGGGGAACGATTGATGATGCGAGCTGGGGATGTTGTGATGATTGCTATTATTGTTAAGTTCGGGACAGATGCCGTCGCAGGAAATGCTATTGGAGAGGTTCTGACCCAGTTTAACTACATGCCGAGCTTTGGTGTCGCTACTGCAACAGTCATGTTGGTAGCTCATGCAGTGGGACAAGCAGACCTTCAAGCAGTTAGGAGGCTGACAAAGCAGACGTACTGGTTATCTCTAAGCCTCATGTTACCGATAGCTCTGTTTCTTTTTGGGTTTGGGCAGCCGTTAACACAACTTTATACAGCTGACGGTAGTGCTGTTCAGGCTAGTTTATCTGTTGTTCTGTTTTCACTTTTGGGAGTGCCTATGACAGCAGGAACAGTCATCTATACAGCTGTTTGGCAAGGGTTGGGCAATGCTAAGTTGCCTTTTTATGCCACGACGGTTGGTATGTGGCTCATTCGCATTGTAGCAGGCTATTTTCTGGGGGTAACGCTGGGCTTGGGCTTGCCTGGAGTTTGGACGGCTACTCTTTTGGACAATAGCTTTCGCTGGCTATTTTTACAAATACTCTACCAACGGAAAATGAGGGAGCGAACATGACAAGAGCTTTTATTTGGGATTTGGATGGAACATTACTAGATTCCTATGACGCTATTTTGGCGGGGATTGAAGAAACTTATACTCACTATGGATTGGACTTTGACCGAGAGGGTATCCATGCTTATATTTTGCGGCATTCTGTTCAAAAATTGCTGGAAACAGTTGCAGTAGAAAAAGGCTTGAATGCAGAAGAGATGAATCGATTTAGAGGGCAAAGCTTGCAAGAGAAGAATGCTCAAATTAAGCTTATGGATGGTGCTAAGACAATTCTTGCTTGGGCGCAGGAAGCAGGTATTCAGCAGTTTGTTTATACCCACAAGGGGGAAAATGCCTACCAAGTTTTAGCTGATTTAAATATTTTGGATTATTTCACAGAAATTGTGACGACGGCTAATGGATTTGCAAGAAAACCTGATCCAGAAGGGGTGGATTATCTGGTGGAAAAATATCAGTTGAATAAAGAAACGACTTACTATATCGGTGATCGAACGCTGGATGTAGATGTTGCCTTTAACAGCGGTATTCAATCCATCAATTTCTGTGATTACCGACCAACGATCAATCAAAAAATCAATCAGTTAGTAGATATACAAAAGATAATCCGTTAAAGGAAAGTAAAATGGCTGCTTTTCTTTTTTTATAGTCCACAATTGACTTGTTAATAGTTGACGAATCACCAAAACTAAAAAGGAGAACTAGGGTTCCATTCATCACCTACTATATCAACTACATTCAACGGAGCAGGCTATCGCGCAATTCTTTGCGTAATGAGCTTAACGTGGCATTTTTGATGAATCATATTCCGTGTAATCAGGCAGCGGTGTAAGAAGTCTTGAAAATCGATCCTGCGACATTGACCCGACATTTCAAACTTTTAGAAGAACGTGCTTATGTTCAACGAAGTCGCAATCCAAAAAATCAACGAGAGGTTTTAGTGAATGTAACGGATGTTGCAAGAAAGCAACTGTTGCATGAACCACCGACCGATCATTTAAATGTCAAAAAGCAAATGGAAAAAATCCTCTCGGCTGATGAACAAAAGACGTTGAGCGCCCTCTTAGAAAAACTTGTATCTGGCTTAGATCAGATTACCGTGGAAAAACATTAGAAAGAAGAATACATGTCACTTATTACTACTATATTAGCAACTATTGTCGCACTGGAACATCTCTATATCTTTTATCTGGAAAGTATTGCCGCCCAGTCAGACAGTACCAGCCGAGTCTTTAACATGACAAAGGAAGAATTGTCTCGCCCGTCCGTCACATCCTTGTTTAAAAACCAAGGGATTTACAACGCCTTTTTAGCACTTTTCTTACTGTATGGTTTGTATATTTCACACAATTTGGAAATCGTGACCATTTTTGTTTTGTTTGTTATCGGTGTCGCGGTTTACGGTGCAGTAACAGCTAATAAGAAAATCATCTTGACCCAAGGAGGTCCCGCTATTTTAGCTATTTTAAGTATTTTATTGTTTAAATAAGGCTAGCATTAACCTTTATAAAAGTTTAAGTGAATCACTATTAACGTTTTGTGCTCTAAATGATTTATTACTTCATTTTTCTCTAGAATAAATAGCTCAAAAGCGCTATAATGAAAGTGGAAAGATTCTCATATATGGAAGTGTCAAGATGGACGAATTGAAAAAAGTTTTGCTGGCAGGGATTGGATTGACTTCCATGACCTATGATAAAGCTAGTGAATTTGTCAAAGAATTGATTGCCAAAGGTCGCTTAACGGTGGATGAAGGCAAGCAACTTCAGTCAGAATTAAAGCGCAAAGCAAAAGAACAAACCGCTGAAAGTCAAGTTGAACACATAGATAATGTATATGCAACCAAGCAAGATATTGAACGATTAGAAGACAAACTAGACCAATTGCTTAAAGGGCTTTCGAAAACAGAAGAATAGTCTTCCATGATAACGCAGTCACAACTTTATAAAGACTGCGTTTTTTGCTAAACTAAAAGCAGGATTTGAAAGAAAAATTGGCAATTATAAATAGAAGGAGGATAACTTTATGGCAAACAAACGCTTACGAGAGATTCTAACAGCCTTTAGTGCTGTTGGTTGGTCCAATCTGAAAGATCGAAAGAAGCCACTGGACGAGAAAAAAGCTCCTAAGCAATTGCGAGAAGCTTTTGAGCAACTAGGACCCAGTTTTGTAAAAATTGGTCAAATTTTGTCCACTCGCAGTGACTTATTGCCAGAAATCTATATCAAAGAGTTAAGCAAGTTGCAAGATGACGTCAAACCTTTGGACAAAGAGACCGTCATGGCTGCGATTGAAGACGAGTTAAAACGCCCAATTGAGCAACTTTTTTTAGACGTCTCGCAGGAACATTTAGCAAGTGCTTCCGTCGCACAAACTCACCGTGCTGTTTTGTTAAATGGCGATGAAGTTGTGCTGAAAATTCAGCGTCCGCATATTCAAGAGCAGATTACAGAAGATATTGCGCTCTTGATTCGACTAGCTCGTCATTTTCCTAAGCATTTACTACCTATGGTGGATTTGCCCAAAATTTTGCAACAGTTGCAGACCACTCTCTTGAACGAAATTGACTTTCGCAATGAAGCTAAGTACATGGACGAATTTGCTCGCTACAATCAAGAGATTCCTTGTGTTGGCGTGCCAAAAGTCTATCCAGACTTTACCACTCCCCACTTAATTGTGGAAGAATACATTCCTGGCGTCCGCATCAATCAATATGCTGTTTTACAAGAAGCGGGTTACGATTTGGCAGATATTGGTCAGAAACTCATGTTGAGCTTTATCAAGCAGGTATTTAAAGATGGCTTTTTTCACGGTGATCCACATCCAGGTAATCTTTTAATCTATGAAGGAAAGATTTATTTTATTGATTTTGGAATTACAGGGGAATTGGAAACGGGTTTTCGTGTGTCTCTAAACGACATGCTGTCTAGTTTTACGACACAAGACATTGATTCGATGACACAGGCTATTCTAACAATTACGACTATTAGTGAACCAATCAATAAATTGCAATTAGAGCAAGATATTGAGCGCATGTTAACCAAATACGGTAATTTAGAGTTGGGCTCCTTGTCGATTACAGATATGTTTGAGGATGTGGTGGCGATTTGTAGGCGTCATCATTTACAAGTACCTTCTCAGATGGCAATTTTAGAAAAAGCCGCTTTGCAAATTGAAGGCCTTTTTCGCGAGCTAGCTCCTAATATCAATCTGATGACCTTAGCCAAGCAATATTTCCTTGAAAATATGAAATCAGATATTTTACACCAGACCTTGAGTTATGATTCTTTCTTAATCGAACTACTCTATTTGCTACGGCATGGGAAAAGCATTCCAAGACGGCTCCACCAACTAGTGGAGCAGATAGTGAATGGTCGCTTGGTTGTTAATCATGACTGGATAGACTACAATCAACGATTTCGTCGTATCGAATCTTTGACCAATCGTCTTGTACTAAGCCTTGTCTTTCTGGCTTTATTATTGACAGGGGGGATGTTAACCTTCAATCCGGAGCTGTTGCTTTTAGCGAGAAGTCTTTTTGCTTTAGCAGGATTGGTGTTGATATGGATTTTTTATCTGATTATCCAGTCCACAAAAAAATAACATAAAAAGAAAACGAGATAACTTGAATTATTGAAAATTACAATCTATCTCGTTTTCATCATTATTAAAAGCCTATACAACGATTGTATGTTGTAAGCTTATTATCTAAGATTAGGAATCTTATGAACCGCACCCCAAAAGTTAGACATAAAAAATCTAACTTTTGGAGGCGGTACAATCTTATCCTAGTCTTTTTCTTTACCTTCTAAACTATTTGTAACGATCAGTTTGTCATTAGAGGAAGTTTGCTTGAAACAAACATAGTCTGTGAGAGGGAAATGAATCAACTTTAAAAAGGTTTCTGCAAATTGTTCAGGAGGGGTAGGTTCAGGTTGGGTAATCCAAATTTCGATAAAGATCAAAATTCCTCTAACAAGAACTTGAGCAGCCTTTTCTTTTGGAATGTTTAATTTTTGATAGTCAATCGTAATATGCTGTTCAATCCATTGTCCATAGGTATTTCGTAAAAATTCCCTCCAATATGGATCTGCTGCTGTTGTAAAAAGACAGCTGATTTGTTTTCGGTGGGTGTATAAGATAGGAATCACTACCTCTGCAAAAAAGACAAAAGGATCAGGATAAACTTTCTTATCATAAGTTTGAAAAATCATTCGGAATTCAGCATCGAGTTCTTTATGAATATAGTCTAGAATTTCATGATTTCCATTGAAATGACGTTTGTAAATGGCTTGTCTTGAAATTCCAGCCTTTTTGGCAATTTCTGCTAAAGAAAAATGCATTTTATTTGGATGTTCCATAGCAAGCTCAAAAAAAGCCTCTAAAATTTTTTCTCTCGTATTAAGTACCATCTTGCTCCCTCCTTATAAATATTCTAATTTAAAAAATATATGTAGTCTAGCAAAACCATCGAAAAAAGTTTACGTTTTGTAAACCACCTGCGCTATCCTGTTGTATATCAATGGGGTGTTTAAAACTTTACAGTTTGTCAAGAAATAGAACTAAAATATAGAGCATTTTGATTGAAAGTACTATGAGGTAGTTGATATAATGGTATTAGTGGAGTTTTGTACTTTTGTACAAAGTCCTGACAAACCATAGAAAGGAAATCGTCATGATTAAAAAAGCGATGAATCTTGTTGGGGTTGCATTATTGCTGGCTTCAACAATCTTATCACCAGCTAGTGCTGTTGCTCAGACATTGTCGAATCAATCTTCTACAGTGACAACTCAGTCATCTCCGAAAACAGGAACGACTGAACAGCCAACGTCTCCTACTGAGTCAACGCAAAAGGCAGCAGATACTAGTTCTAGTCAGGGGCAGCAGCCTGCTACTGAGAATAAAGCGGAAGCTAATTCAAATGAGCAGGAAAATAAGCCAAGCACCTCAAAAGAAGAAAGCTCTGATGCTAGCCAAGTAAAAGAAGATACATCTTCACAAAAAGCTAGTAAGGTAGAGGAAAAGAGTGAGACTCAGCCAGGAGCTCCACCTGCTGCTAAAGATACTAAAGATACCCAAGCAGCTCCTAAAACTAAAAGGGCAGCAAAAGAAATAGATGCGATTACGCAATTTAGTATTACAGATAAAGACGGGAAACCATTAAACAAACCGTTGCAACAATGGGAGCGGTTTAAAATAAATGGAACATTTACCTTACCTAATAATGAAGTTCAAGAGGGTGACTATACAACAATAACTCTTCCAAAGGAACTTGTTCTTGTAAAATCTTCTGATTTTGATATTGTAGATAAAAACGGTAATGTTGTGGCTCGTGCAGCTGTTGATGCAGAGAATCGAACGTTAAAGTTGACCTATACAAAATATGTTGAAGACAAATCAGATATCAAGGGTAGCTTTTATTTTTATACTTATATTAATCATCATATCGTAAAGGAAAAGAAAAAAGTTCCAATCGAAATTGCAGTTAATCGAAAAGTGATTAAGGTGGGAGAACCAGAATTTGGAGGTCCAAATCCGCCATCACAAGATAATTTGATAAAATCGGGTAATTTTCAATCGGACAGTACCATCACCTATGATCTTGTCGTGAATTCGTCAGGGAAAGCAATCCGTGATGCAAAAGTAACAGATATTTTAACAACACCGAAAATTTCCTATATTAGAAATAGTTTTAAAATTTACAAAGGGAAATGGGTTATTAAAGACAATCGTTGGGTTTTGAAAAACAGAACTGAGGTTACAAGTCAATTTACAGTAGAGTTTCTATCTGATTCATCATTTTCTATCAGGTTAGGTGATATAAAAGCTGGTGAAGGCTATCATGTTATCTATAAGGCGAAGCCAAACTATAAATTACAAAATGGTGAAATTATTAAAAATACTGCGACTCTTTGGTCAAGTCAAACTAAAATTGTAGAAACGATTCGCCCAAACATGTATCTAGAGGCGGGCGGAAGTGCAGAAGGCTATGTTTATTCTATAACCTTGCATAAAAAAGATGAGACCTCTGGATCACCTTTGGCAGGAGCAGTCTTTAGAGTAACACGTGATCGGAATGGTGCTGTTGTAGGAGACTTCACTACGGATAGTACAGGAAAAGTCACGATTCCTAATTTGCTGAAAGACAATTATACTATTAAAGAAATTAAAGCGCCGGATGGTTATCAGTTAACAGGCAAAGAAATTAAGGTTAAACCAGAAGACTTTGGAACAACTAAATCCATAACAAAAGATATCGTCAATAAAAAAATTGAAAAAGTATCTACACAATTACAAATTGAGAAAGAATTAATTGGTCGGAAACTTAAAGATAGAGAATTTGAATTTGAATTGAAGAAAGAGGGAGACCAAAATCCAATTCAAACAAAAACAAATGATGTCAACGGTAAAGTAACATTTGATCCAATTAACTATACTGAAGAAGGTACGCATAAGTACATTATTTCTGAAAAACGCAAAGTAAACCCTGAAAAAGGGATTAATTATGATCCGAACGATATCTATGTGACAGTGGTTATTTCAAGAGATGCGTCTGGTAAGTTAGTGTCAACTGTCAAGTATGAAGGTATTGATGGCCAAGGTGGTAGAGAAGAAAAGAATAAGTTCACAAACTATTACCTTCCAGAGAAGACAAGCACAAAACTTTCTGTAACTAAGAAATTAATTGGTCGCAAACTTCAAAAAAATGAATTTGAGTTTGACTTAAAAGAAAATGGACAAGTTCTCCAAACTGTAAAAAATGCGGCTGATGGTAAGGTTCAATTCAAAGAGCTTGAATATACAAAAGCAGGAACCTATCATTATACCATTAGTGAAAAAGCTGGTGATGTTCCAGGAGTTGAATATGAACCGAATCTTATCTCGGCAACTGTAACTGTCGAAGATAAGGGAGGAAAACTTGAAGTTACAAAGGTCACTTATTCGAAAGCTGGTGAGGAGACTAAAAACCCAACTTTTGAGAATCGCTATGCTCCAGGAAAGACTTTCGCTCGATTAGAAGTGAACAAAGTTCTTACAGGCCGTCAGCTACAAAAAGACGAGTTTGAGTTTGAATTGACTGGTAAGGAAGATCATATTCACCAAACGAAGAAAAACACTGCAGCTGGGAAAGTCCAGTTTGATACGGTTGAATATACTAAAGCAGGTGAATACCATTACACTATTAAAGAAAAAAACAATGGTCTAGGTGGTATCACTTATGATTCGAAAGAAATAAAAGTTACTGTCAAAGTTACAGATGACGGCAAAGGAAAACTGAATTCTGAAATTTTCTATGAAAATGATGATCAAACTTTCAAGAACACATACTCAGCTACTAAAACAAATGTACAACTCTCCGTTAAGAAAGTATTGACTGGTCGCAAACTGAAAGCGCAAGAGTTTGAGTTTGATTTGGTTGATAATACTGAAGTTAGTCCAACTGTCGGTAAAATCTTGCAAACTGTTAAAAATAACGCCAATGGTGAGGTCAATTTCAAATCATTGGAATATACTAAAGCAGGAACTTATGAATATTTTATCCGAGAGAACAAAGGTTCTGCACCAGGAGTTACCTATGACCAAAAATTTATCACGGTAACAGTAGAAGTCAAGGAGAAATCCGGTAAACTTGAAGTTAGCAAAGTGACTTATATGACAGATGGAGAAGAAATTAAAAAACCAACTTTCAATAATCGCTATACTCCAGTTAAAACATCTGCTAAGTTAGAAGTGAAAAAGGTTTTAACAGGTCGTCCTCTTCAAGAAGGTGAATTTGAATTTGAACTCAAAGATCTACAACGAAATAAAAAGATTTTAGAAACTGTAAAAAATACGGCTGATGGTAAGGTTCAATTCAAAGAGCTTAAATATACTAAAGCAGGAATCTATCATTATACCATTAGTGAAAAGGCTGGTGATGTTCCAGGAGTTGAATATGAACCGAATCTTATCTCGGCAACTGTAACTGTCGAAGATAAGGGAGGAAAGCTTGAAGTTACAAAGATCACTTATTCGAAAGCTGGTGAGGAGACGAAGGATCCAACCTTTATCAACCAATACACTCCAGGAAAAACGTTTGCCCGATTAGAGGTAAATAAAATTCTGACGGGCCGTCAGCTACAAAAAGACGAGTTTGAGTTTGAGTTGAAGGAAGATGGTAAACCAGATGTTCTTCAAACGGCTAAAAATGATGCCCAAGGAAAAGTTCAGTTCCAAGTTATTAACTACGACAAGGCAGGTGAGTACCACTACACCATTACAGAGAAAAAAGGTCAGTTAGGTGGCATTACTTATGATCCGAAAGAAGTAAAAGCTACTGTCAAAATTACAGATGACGGCAAAGGAAAACTACATTCTGAAATTGTCTATGAAAAAAACGACACTACCTTCAACAACACCTACACCACTCAAGCTACTTCTGCAACCTTCGATGTAACCAAGGAGTTAACGGGTCGCAAACTGAAAGCGCAAGAGTTTGAGTTTGAGTTGAAGGAAGATGGTAAGCCAGATGTTCTTCAAACGGCTAAAAATGATGCCCAAGGAAAAGTTCAGTTCCAAGCTATTAACTACGACAAGGCAGGTGAGTACCACTACACCATTACAGAAAAAAATAATGGTCTGACAGGAGTTACTTATGACTCGAGCAAAGTCAAAGTCACAGTTAAAGTAACGGATGATGGTAAAGGGAAGCTAAGTACTACTGTGACTTATGACGGTGGTAAAAAGAACTTTAAGAATACGTTCACACCAAAAGAAATCACAGTGCCACTGCAGGTGACAAAAGCCTTAACGGGTCGAAATCTACAAGATGACGAGTTTGAGTTTGAATTATACGATGGACAAAACAAGCTACTTCAAACAGTTAAAAATAAAGCGGATGGTACGATTCCTTTCAAAGCTCTTAAGTTCACCAAGACTGGTCTTTACAACTACCTTATCAAAGAGAAAGCTGGTAAGGTTCCAGGTGTTGGCTACGATAAACAACCAATTAAGGTTACCATTCGTGTTCAACAGGAAGAGGATGGACAGTTGATTTACAATATCGTCTACCTCGGTCTTGACGAGAGCGGTAAGAATAAAATTTCTAAACAAAGCTTTACAAATAAATATACTGCCAAAGGTACCGATGCTACTTTCTCTGTCACGAAGAAATTAGCCGGACGTGCTTTGAAGGATGGCGAGTTTAGCTTTGAACTGAAAGAAGACGGCAAGGCAGACGTTCTTCAAACCAAGAAGAATGATAAAGATGGTAAGGTTCAATTTGATGCAATCAAGTATCAAACCGTTGGTACTCACAAGTACACCATTACAGAGAAAAACACAGGATTGGGTGGTGTGACTTACGACACCAAGACCATCAAGGTAACAGTTGAAGTCACCGATAATGGTAAAGGTCAGCTTGTTTCAAAAGTAACCTATGAAAACAATGACCAAACCTTCAACAATACATACTCTAGTCAAAAGGTTAGTGCACAACTAGGCGTGACTAAAGAACTGACAGGTCGTGCATTAAACGACCAAGAGTTTGAATTTGAATTAGTCGGATCTGATGACAACGTTCGTCAGACTACGAAAAATGCAGCAGACGGTCGTGTTACTTTTGATGCGATTGACTATACAAAAGTTGGCACTTATCATTACACCATCAAAGAGAAAGACAATGGCTTAGGTGGTGTGACCTATGATAAGAAAGAAATCAAAGCGACTGTCAAAGTTACTGATGATGGCAATGGTCAGTTAGTTGCCCAAGTATCTTATGATACAGCTAATCCAACCTTCAGCAATACTTACCTTGCTAAGGAAACAACTGCGACATTAGAAGCGAACAAAGTGCTAACTGGTCGCGACCTAGAAGCGAATGAATTTGCCTTTGACTTGATTGATCCAAACGGTAAAGTGGTGGATACCGTTAAGAACGCTAAAGATGGTAAGATTTCATTTAAAGAGTTGACATTCAAAACAGCTGGAACTTATACTTATACCATTAAAGAACAAGCTGGTGCTTTAGGTGGTGTGAAATATGACACCAAAGTAATCAAAGCAACAGTCACTGTCACGGATGATGGTAAAGGTCAACTACATGCAACAGTTGCTTATGAAAACAACCAAAACACCTTCACGAATACTTATTCAGCAGATAAAGCCACTGCAACTCTTTCTGCTAAGAAGCTATTAGAAGGTCGTAACCTCAAAGAAGGGGAATTTGAATTTGAACTGACTGGTACAGACGATCAAGTTCGCCAAACGAAGACAAATGCACAAGATGGTAGCGTCACTTTCGATACCATTGAGTATACTAAGGTGGGCACTTATCATTACACCATCACCGAAAAAGATACGAAACTCGGTGGTGTGAAATATGACACCAAAGTGATCAAAGTGACAGTCACTGTTACAGACGATGGTCAAGGCCGCTTAGTGACAAAAGTTGCTTATGAAAAAGATGATCAGACCTTCAAGAACACTTATTCTGCTGCAAAAACAAACGCACAATTCTCTGTTAGGAAAGCCTTGACAGGTCGTGCTTTGAAAGATGGCGAGTTTGAGTTTGGATTGAAAGGTCAAGATGATAAAGTTACTCAAAGCAAGAAGAATGCTCAAGATGGTAGTGTAACTTTTGACACCATTGAGTACACGAAAACTGGTACCTATCATTACACCATCACTGAAAAGAATACAAAACTAGGTGGTGTAACGTATGATAAGAAAGTGATTAAAGCAACCGTAACCGTAACAGATAATGGTCAAGGTCAATTGGTAGCACAAGTTGCCTATGAACAGAATGACCAAACCTTTACGAACCAATACCAAGCTGCTTCAACGACTGCTCAGCTTTCAGCTAATAAACAATTAACTGGTCGTGACCTTAAAGCCGGTGAATTCAGTTTTGAACTGAAAAATGACAAGGACGAAGTGCTTGAAACGGCAACAAATGATAAGGACGGTAAGATTACCTTTAAGACGCTAACTTATACAGCAGTCGGTACATATCAATACACGATTATCGAAAAAGATACGAAGCTCGGCGGTGTGAAATATGACACCAAAGTGATCAAAGCGACAGTCACCGTCACAGACGATGGTCAAGGCCGCTTAGTGACAAAAGTTGCTTATGAAAAAGATGATCAGACCTTCAAGAACACTTATTCTGCTGCAAAAACAAACGCACAATTCTCTGTTAGGAAAGCCTTGACAGGTCGTGCTTTGAAAGATGGCGAGTTTGAGTTTGGATTGAAAGGTCAAGATGATAAAGTTACTCAAAGCAAGAAGAATGCTCAAGATGGTAGTGTAACTTTTGACACCATTGAGTACACGAAAACTGGTACCTATCATTACACCATCACTGAAAAAGATACAAAACTTCAAGGAATCACTTATGATAAGAAAGTCATTAAAGTTACAGTTGAAGTGACAGACGATGGCAATGGTCAGTTGCACGCTAAAGTAAGCTACGATAAGGACGTGAAGACATTTGAAAATCGCTATACTCCACCGAAGAAGGGCTTACCTAAGACAGGTACTGTCATTCATATGTTAGCTATTTTCATTGGACTCATTGTTTTGGCTGGTGCAGTTTATCTTATTAAGAAAAAATCTTGATAGAATTAAGCTTGTAGGAAAAATATAAGTCTAAAATTGGAAATCTAGTGAGAATCCTCATGAAACATGGAGAGTCTCATTAGGTCTCCTTTTTTTGAGCTTAAATAGAGAAAAAAGAATATAGATAAATGCTTCAAAAAGATGTATAACTATAATTATCTCAAAATACAGCATTTTAGGAGGTGTCTATATGGATCAAGAAGATCTGTTTTGGATAACGATTAGTTCTTATTACTATTTGTATATCGTTTATTCTCTATTGGTGGATCAAAACTTGTTTCGTGAGATTCAAGATACGGACTTGCATCTGGTGTATAAGTATTCTGCTTGTCCTAAAACAAGTGTTTTCATACGTTGTTGCATGAAAAGTTTGTTTTATGTTGCCTTGCCTGTTTATCTCTTTTTAAACCGAACGCGTTATTATCAAGCTAGAGGTGAGGACGGGAAGCATCTGCACAAGCACGATTTTCTGTATCGCTATAGTGTTTACTTCACTTTTCCGCTGATTATTACTCGTATCATGGTTTATCTAGCGCAAGATGACACGAACGAAGTCGTCAATACGGTATCTAATCTATATTACACATTGATTTATCGGATTCCTTATTTTCAGTTATTATTTGCTTTATTTGTAGTGTATTTATATATTGTTGTGGCACATTATGTAGATAAAAGGTGTTTTCGATTTTACTTTATCAGCAATATAATGACAATTGTGGGCTCTCTCATCTTTATTATTCAATTTCTCGTTGGCTTCTATTTTTATTTTTTAGAGAGTGTTCCAGACGGGTTGAAGATTTTTTCTTTTTATTATGGAACAGTCCTAGCTTTAGAAAAGTTTTTAGCATGGTTAGTTATTTATATAGGTAATCACAACTATGGAGATCATTTGAGACAGTATGGTTTATATCAGAAAAAGAGATTGCTAGATTCACAGGCGATGAAACTTGTTCACTCTTTTGGAATGTGGATGACAAGTTTGTGGTTGTCTTTAAGGACACGGTTTGCTTTGGTTCTGCTAGCGGTGACTTCCATAAACCTATCTCGTATTATAGGATTTTTATCTAGAGGGAGTTTTCGCTGTGCAATGTGGCAGCTACTATCTATTTTTATTTTGTATCCAGCTTTATTTTTCCTTTTACCCATTTTCTTTCTTTATATTTTTCCGACGGATTCAAGCGATTCTCCGATAGGAAGTTACCTGCTCATTCGAAAAACGGAAAGTCAAACGATTTATTATTCAACTCCATCTTTAAAAATATTTTCTAAAGGTCAAAAATTGCTCTATCGGCAGCAATTGTTTTTGTTGGTAGACAGCTGGGTGAGTAAGAAGAATGTTCACTATTTGCGGTATCGTTCGGTAGAAACAGGAGTCACGTATTCTTTCATTTGGCAGCCACATACAAATTTGTTACGCTTGAATGGAGAAACATCGCAGGAGTTTATTCGAGATGGAACGAAAGATTATATTAAAAATTTGTCCAAGGATTCAATTACAAGTTTAGAAGGAACAGGATATGAAAAATGGGAACGACCAAAGGAAGAGTCGGAGCCATTTTCATGGCAAAAGCGAACGCGAAAGAAGCTATATAAAGGCTTGAGGTAATACTCGAGCCTTTCTGATGAAAAAGACACTGAAATTTTCACTTGACTCTTATTTTCTTTATGATATACTTAACTAGTAAAGAATTAACTGGTTAATCAGAAAGGGAGTAAAATGAGTCGGTTAGCACATGAAATTGATCGTTTTTTAAATGAAATCATTTTAAAATCTGAAAATCAACATGAGATTTTGATTGGATCTTGCACGAGTGGCATGCCATTGACTAATACTCAAGAGCATATTTTGATGTTGTTGTCTGAGGAATCTTTGACAAATTCAGAGTTGGCGAAACGTTTGAATGTCAGTCAGGCAGCGGTTACAAAAGCCATTAAGTCGTTGATTAAGCAAGAGTTGTTGGAGCCATTTAAAGATATAAAAGATGCGCGCGTCATTTTTTATCGTTTGACAGAATTGGCGAAGCCTGTTGCAGCTGAACATCAACACCATCATCACCATACGATAGAAATCTACGAAAAAATTGCCAATCAGTATAGTTCTGATGAGAAAGTCATCATTCAAAAATTCTTAGAAACCTTAGTAGGAGAAATCGGAAGATGAGGTATATCACAGTTGAAGATTTGTCTTTTTATTATGACAAAGAGCCTGTGTTGGAGCATATTAACTACTTTTTAGATAGTGGCGAGTTTGTAACCTTGACGGGAGAAAATGGCGCTGCTAAAACAACGCTTATAAAAGCTAGTCTTGGAATTTTGCAGCCTCGATTTGGCAAGATCACTATTTCTAAGACAAATACGACTGGTAAAAAGTTGCGGATTGCTTATTTGCCGCAGCAAATTGCTAGCTTTAATGCAGGCTTTCCAAGTACTGTCTACGAATTTGTAAAATCGGGTCGTTATCCACGAAAAGGTTGGTTTCGTCGTTTAAATGCCCATGATGAGGAGCATATTAAAGTCAGTTTAGATGCAGTTGGTATGTGGGAAAATCGCGATAAACGGATTGGCTCGCTGTCAGGTGGGCAAAAGCAGCGGGCAGTGATTGCACGAATGTTTGCTTCAGATCCGGATATTTTTGTCTTGGATGAGCCAACAACAGGGATGGATGCTGGTAGTAAGGATGAATTTTATGATTTGATGCACCATAGTGCGCATCGGCATGGAAAAGCTGTTCTGATGATTACACATGATCCAGAGGAAGTCCGAAAATATGCAGACCGCAATATCCATTTAGTGCGAAATCAAGATTCGCCGTGGCGCTGCTTCAACGTTCATGAGAGTGACAAGGAGGTGAGCCATGTTTAATTTACTAACTTATGATTTTATGCAACGGGCTTTTCTGGCTGTGATTGCTATGAGTTTGTTCTCACCTATTTTAGGAACCTTTTTAATTCTACGTCGTCAAAGTTTGATGAGTGATACACTTAGTCATGTGTCGCTTTCAGGAGTTGCATTTGGCTTGGTATTGGGTATTTCACCTACAATTTCAACAGTCATTATCGTGATGATTGCGGCAGTTTTTCTAGAGTATTTGCGCACTATCTACAAAGATTTCATGGAAATCGGAACAGCCATTTTAATGTCAACAGGACTTGCTATTGCTTTGATTGTGATGAGCAGGGGCAAAAGCTCCAGTTCCATGAGCCTAGACCAATATTTGTTTGGCTCTATTGTTACGATTAGTACGGAGCAGGTGATTTCGCTGTTTGTTATTGCGGCGATTGTACTTGTGTTGACTTTTCTCTTCATTCGGCCAATGTATATTTTGACCTTTGATGAAGATACAGCCTTTGTGGACGGTCTACCTGTGCGTACTATGTCTATTCTATTTAATATCGTGACAGGTGTTGCCATTGCTCTCATGATTCCAGCGGCAGGTGCGCTGTTGGTATCGACCATTATGGTGTTGCCGGCAAGTATTGCTTTACGGCTTGGGAAAAATTTCAAATCTGTTATTCTATTAGCTAATTTTATCGGATTTGTAGGTATGATTGCTGGATTGTATATTTCTTACTATGCTGAAACGCCAGCCAGTGCAAGTATTACGATTATTTTTGTTGGTGTATTTTTACTAGTGAATCTATTAAAAAAATTTATCAAATAGGAGTGAAAAATGAAGAAAATTGGTCTATTAGTAGCAAGCTTACTAAGTCTCTTTTTAGTGGCTTGTTCCAATCAAAAAAGTGCAAATGGGAAGCTAAATGTTGTGACAACATTTTATCCAGTTTATGAGTTTACTAAGCAAGTGACAGGTGATACTGCCAATGTTAAGTTGCTAATCGGTGCAGGGACAGAACCACATGAATATGAACCTTCTGCTAAGGCGGTTGCAACGATTCAAGATGCAGATACTTTCGTTTATGAAAATGAAAACATGGAAACTTGGGTGCCAAAATTGCTTAAAACCTTGAAAAAAGGTAAAGTGAATGTGGTGAAGGCGACTGGGAAGATGTTGCTACTGCCTGGTACAGAAGAGGAAGGAGATCATGATCATGGTAAAGAAGGACATCATCATGAATACGATCCTCATGTATGGTTATCACCAAAACGTGCTATTAAAATGGTGGAAAATATTCGTGACAGCTTAAGTAAACGCTATCCCGATAAGAAAGCGACTTTCCAAAAGAACGCAGCAGCTTACATTAAGAAATTAGAAACTCTGGATAAAGAATATGCAACTGGTTTAGCAAATGCAAAACAAAAAAGTTTTGTGACGCAACATGCTGCTTTTCGATATCTTGCATTGGACTATGGTTTGAAACAAGTTCCTATTTCAGGGCTTTCACCAGATAGTGAGCCTTCAGCAGCGCGTTTGGCTGAATTGACAAAATATATTAAGAAAAACAATATTAAGTATATCTATTTTGAAGAAAATGCTTCTCAAGCATTGGCTTCTACATTGGCAAAAGAAACGGGTGTGAAGTTAGATGTGCTTAATCCGCTTGAAAGTTTGACTGAAAAGCAAACAAAAGATGGAGCAGACTACATTTCCATCATGCAATCAAACTTGAAAGCTTTGAAAAAGACGACAGATCAAGCTGGTACTGAAATTTCTGCTGAAAAAGAAAAAAATACAAAGACTGTACAAAATGGCTACTTTGAAGATAGTGCTGTCAAAGACCGTACGTTGTCTGACTATGCAGGTCAATGGCAATCCGTTTATCCATATTTGCAAGATGGAACTTTAGACCAAGTCTTTGATTACAAGGCAAAATTAACTGGTAAGATGACAGCTGCTGAGTACAAAGCGTATTATGAAAAAGGCTATAAGACAGATGTGTCTCATATCAATATCACAGATAAGACTATGGAATTTGTAGTCAACGGACAAAAGAAAAAATTTACTTACAAATACGTTGGTAAGCATACATTGACTTATTCTAAAGGCAATCGTGGTGTGCGTTTCATGTTTGAAACAACGGATAAAGATGCTGGAAAATATAAATATGTGCAATTCAGCGACCATAATATTGCACCAACGAAAGCAGCACACTTCCATATCTTCTATGGTGGTGAAAGCCAAGAAGCACTTTTCAACGAATTAGAAAATTGGCCAACTTACTACCCAACTAAGCTGAGCGGACAAGAAATTGCCCAAGAAATGCTCGCACATTGATGAAGATGTAAGAGCGTAAAAACGTTCAGAAATTAGTCAAAGTTAGGATTGTTTTTATGCAAAATAATGAAAATCGAGTTGAGCAATCTTCTCGATTTTTTGCTTGACAATTTCCGGTTACAGATGTAAACTATAAAAGAATCAAAAATTACAATTGTAATCATAAGAGAGATGAGAGAATGGAACAACAAAATATCAGTAGGGCAGAATGGCAAGTTATGCGCGTGCTCTGGGCGTATCCTCATAGCCGGAGTACCGAAGTGGTGGAACGTTTAGAAGCTGATTTTGATTGGAAACCAGCTACTGTTAAAACCTTGCTGAATCGCCTGAAAACCAAAGAGTTTATTTCAATGGAAAAGATTGAGGGGAAATTTTACTATGATGCATTGATTTTAGAAGATGAGCACTTGGAAAATAGCTGGCGTACCTTGCTTGACAATATGTGTAACACCAAGTATGGCGATTTAGTGGTTTCTATACTAGAAAGTAATCAATTTAGTCAAACGGATTTGTCTCGAATTCTAGATATTGTAAAAGAAAAGCAGATCCAAGCTCCGAAAAAGGTTGAATGCAATTGTCCGCTGGGTCAATGTACTTGCGGCGTGCATTGTCAAGATGAAATGAATAAATCCAAAATGGCGGAGTAAGAAATGGAAAATGATAAAAAAGAGTATAAATTGTCTGGAATGACTTGTGCAGCCTGCGCGATGACTATTGAAATGGTAGTCAAGGAACTTTCAACGGTAGAAGACGCTACTGTGAACTTGGCTACGGAAAAATTGACAGTTCTTCCCAAAGAAGGATTTGCAAGTGAGCAAGTCTTAGAGGCTGTGAAAGAAGCTGGCTACCAAGCGGCAGAAAAAGGAGAACAAAAGCAGTCTGATTATGCAAAACAGGTCGCAGAAAAGAAAGAAAAAGTACGCCAAATGGCGAGTCAGATTTGGTTTGCGGCAGGAGCAACTGTGCCACTTCTTTATATTTCAATGGGGAGCATGATTGGTTTACCTCTCCCGGCTTTCTTAGACTCCAGAGCTCATCCGATAACCTTTGTTTTGGCGCAACTGCTCCTAACTTTACCAGCTATTGGGATAGGACGAGGATTTTATACACGTGGTTTTCGGAACCTAGCAAAATGGCATCCCAATATGGATAGTTTGATTGCTGTAGGAACGAGTGCAGCCTTTCTTTATAGTTTGTACTCGGTCGTTCAAGTGTTATTTGGGCATCATACTTTTGTACACCAATTGTATTTTGAATCAGTTGGTGTGATTATCACTCTTGTTTTACTGGGGAAATATCTGGAAGACAATGCCAAAGGACGAACCTCACAAGCGATTCAAAGTTTGATGAGCTTAGTACCCAATCAGGCAACTGTGATCCGTTATGGCGAAGTCGTAACAATTGATACGGAAGACATCAAGGTGGGAGACATTGTGCGAATTAAGCCGGGAGAACGCATGCCGGTTGACGGTGTGGTTATATCTGGACAAACCTATGTGGATGAGTCTATGATGACAGGTGAAAGTGTTCCTGTTGAAAAAAATGCCGGAGATGTGATTACGAGTGCCACTATAAATCAAACGGGTTCTATTGATTATAAAGCAACCAAAGTCAGTTCAGACACGACTTTAGCTCAGATTGTTCATTTGGTAGAGGAAGCGCAAGGGTCAAAAGCGCCTATTGCGGCTATGGCAGATAAAATCTCGCTTTACTTTGTGCCACTTGTCTTAGGCTTGGCAGTTTTAGCAGCTCTGTTGTGGTACTTTCTGGCGGGAGAGAGTTTGCAATTCTCACTTTCTATCTTTATTGCGGTGTTGGTCATTGCTTGTCCTTGTGCGCTTGGCTTAGCTACTCCGACGGCTATTATGGTAGGTACGGGAAAAGGAGCTGAAAATGGTGTCTTGATTAAGTCTGGGGAAGCTCTTGAAGCGGCTCATTTGGTAGATGTTATTGTTCTAGATAAAACAGGTACGATTACAGAAGGAAAGCCCAGTTTGACTGATGTACTGACTTTTAGCACTATTTCGCGAGAGGCTTTACTTAGTTTGGTAGCAAGTAGTGAGCAACATTCAGAGCATCCGCTAGCAATTGCCGTTTTGCAAGCAGCTCAAGCAGAAGACTTATCTTTGGCGCCGGTAACAGATTTTCAAGCGATTTCAGGTAAAGGAATTATAGCCCAAGTAGAAGCGCAAGAAGTGTTGATTGGGAATGAAAGTCTGATGAGACAATACCAAATTGAGCTTGGAGAACATATTTCTGATTTGATTTTCTTATCACATCAAGGAAAGACAGCTATGTTTGTCGCTTTGGATAGGCAATTGGTTGGGCTGGTAGCAGTCGCTGACCAAATCAAAAAAAATAGTCGTGAAGCTATTGCAAAATTGCAAAAAATGGGCTTAGAAGTGGTGATGTTGACAGGGGATCGTGAGGAAACAGCTCAAGCCATTGCAAGAGAAGCTGGTGTCGATCAAGTGATTGCAGAAGTATTTCCAGACGGCAAAGCAGATGTCGTAAGAACTTTGCAAACTCAAGGAAAGAAAGTTGCTATGGTAGGTGATGGGATTAATGATGCACCTGCTCTTGTACAGGCCGAAGTTGGGATTGCCATTGGTTCTGGAACCGATGTGGCTATTGATTCAGCCGACATTGTCTTGATGCATAGCGACCTTTTAGACGTGGTGACAGCCATTCGACTTAGTCAAGCCACGATTAAAAATATCAAAGAAAATCTTTTCTGGGCCTTTGCCTACAATACTCTAGGAATACCGGTCGCAATGGGACTCTTGCATGTATTTGGCGGTCCGCTGCTTAATCCTATGTTAGCTGGTCTTGCCATGAGCTTTAGCTCGGTTTCTGTCGTCACCAATGCGCTACGTTTGCGGCGTTTTAAAATAAAATCATAAAAGGAGAATTCATCGTGAAACAAATCATCACTTTAGAAAATATATCTTGTCAAAATTGCGTAAAACACGTCACTGAGCACTTTCTGAAAATGGAAGGTGTATCGGATGTTCAAATTGATTTAGACACAAAGGTTGCTACTGTAACCACGGATCACATTTACAGCGCAGAAGACTACCAAGCAGCACTTGCTAAAACAATTTATAAAGTTGTTGATGTTGCATAATTAAAAACGGACAGGCAAATATACTGACGCCTGTCCGTTTTTAGTTTTCTTTCTTTAATCCCTCTTCAAAACTTTCGGAAAAGGCTTCAATACTTAGTTTTTCAAGTGTAAAAGGATGTGTGAACGTTAAGCGATGAGCATGGAGCATGAGACGCTCTGTATTTTGCGAATTGTACAGTGGATCACCAATGATAGGATATCCGTGATGAGCTAGATGTACCCGAATTTGATGAGTTCGTCCAGTTTTAAGCTGGCACTTGATGAGGGTATTGTTTCCAATCTCTTTGAGCTTGGTGACCTGTGTTTCAGCGTATTGACCGTTCTTGTGATCCACCAGACGTTTTCTGCGATCATGACGATTGCGCCCGATTTTATCCGTATAGATTTGATGTTTTTTTGGGAAAGTTCCTTGTACCAAAGCCCAATATTCGCGAGAAATTTCTTTGTTTTCTAGCAATCGATTTAAGATTGGCAGGATAAATGGATTTTTAGCAAAAAGGACAGCCCCACTAGTTTCCTTGTCCAAGCGATGAACGACATAGCACGTACTTCCAACATAAGCAGAGACATGATTTAAAAGCGCCAGCTCTGTCGGTTCATTGGCATGTGTTTTCATACCTTCAGGTTTATTGACAATGATGATGTGTTCATCTTGATATAATTCTTCCACAAGATCAGCTTTACCCATTAAAATAGACTTTTCCGGATAATCTTCTTCGTCAAAAATCAATGTAATTTTATCATGTGGGTGGACAATGTTCTGCCAGTTAATCGGTTTTTGATTGACGAAGACATGTTTTTTGATACGCAAAAAATGGCGAATCTTCCGTGGAATCAGAAACTGTTCTTCCAGCAGTTCTTTGACTGTCATCTCTGGCAGACCTTGTGGAATCGTAATTGTAAAATGCATGATTTTATTGTAACAAAATAGTAGATGATTGCAAATAGTCAGCTAACTCTTGAACAATTTCTTAAAGTTTTCTAAACGAAACGCTTGATAAGAGGTCCTTTCTTGTCTGGATATGGAGAAGGTGATAGAATAGGGATATGAAAAAATTGAGTGAATTATTTGAAATAGTAGTGAATCATTTTAAAAAGGACAGTCCTGAGCGCAACCATCAAGAGGTGACAGAGGTAGAAGAAAGCGAATCGCATTTGAGCCGTTCTGGGAAAAGCCGAAAAAAGCCAATTTCTCAGCATCCATTTCGTCGATTTTGGCGTCGCTATCACCTGACGAAGATTGTTTTGATTCTGGGACTTGGTTTTGGTTTGGTGACAGGGGGCTATCTCTTTTATGTTGCCAAATCCACTAATGTGAATGATTTACAGAATGCGTTGAAAGCAACGACATCAATTTATGATAAAGACGGAAAAAAAGCGGGCAGCTTGTCAGGGCAAAAGGGAACTTACGTAGAATTGTCCAAAATTAGTCCGAACTTACAACATGCCGTCATTGCGACAGAAGACCGTTCCTTTTATAAAAATAGTGGTATTAACTACGGTCGTTTTATTCTAGCAATTTTAACGGCTGGGCGTTCTGGTGGTGGTTCTACCATTACACAACAATTAGCTAAAAATGCTTACTTATCTCAGGATCAGACCATTGAGCGGAAGGCAAAAGAGTTTTTCCTAGCTTTAGAATTAACTAAAAAATATAGTAAAAAGCAGATTCTCACTATGTACCTCAATAATTCTTATTTTGGAAATGGTGTTTGGGGTGTAGAAGATGCCTCTAAAAAGTACTTCGGCGTATCTGCCAGTCAGTTGACCCTCGACCAATCTGCTACTTTAGCAGGAATGCTCAAAGGACCGGAACTATATAATCCGCTTGCTTCTATCAAAAACGCAACGAATCGACGCAATACTGTTTTACAAAATATGGTAGCAGCAGGTTATATCAATCAAAATACTGCAAACCAAGCAGCAGCAAATGGTTTAGGTAGTCAATTGGTAGATGCTTATACAGGAAAATCGGCAGATTATCGTTATCCGTCTTACTTTGATGCGGTTATCAATGAAGCAGTACGTGATTATGGCTTGACAGAAGCTGATATTGTCAATAACGGCTATCGCATTTACACAGAGCTAGATCAAAATTACCAAGCTAGCATGCAAGTTATCTATGATCGTAAAGATTTATTTCCACAAGCAGCAGATGGTACGAGGGCCCAATCTGGCAGCGTAGCACTAGACCCTAAAACGGGAGGAGTTCGTGCGCTTGTTGGGCAAATCAATAGTACGAGTGCCAATTTCAGAAGTTTTAATTATGCCACACAATCTTCAAGAAGTCCGGGCTCTACCATTAAGCCCTTGGTTGTGTACAGCCCTGCAGTTGATGCAGGTTGGTCTATCAATAAAGAATTGGATAATAGTACAACAACGTATGGAAATTATACCGTGAATAACTATGCTGGGATTCAATCCAGTCCGACTGTACCAATGTATCAGGCTTTAGCACAATCCTTAAATATTCCCGCAGTTGCGGCTGCCAATGAATTGGGGCTGAAAAAGGTTTTTGAATATGGTAAAAAATTTGGCCTGAATATGGATAAAGTGAATCAGACCCTTGGGGTAGCTCTTGGTAGTGGCGTAACAACTAATCCACTGCAAATGGCACAAGCTTATTCTACTTTTGCAAATAATGGGGTTATGAATGATGCGCATTTGATTACCAAAATTGAAAATGCTAGTGGGCAAGTCGTTAAAACTCATAAATCCACCTCGACTCGAGTACTCAACCGCTCAACAACAGAAAAAATGACGAGTATGATGCTGGGAACATTTACCAATGGTACTGGTGTGTATGCAGCACCTTATGGCTATACTATGGCTGGAAAGACGGGAACGACAGAAACTAACTTTAATCCAGATTTATCAGGAGACCAATGGGTTATTGGTTACACGCCAGATGTGGTTATCAGTCAGTGGTTAGGTTTTCCAAAGACAGATGAAAATCATTATCTGACAGGCACAAGTGCCAATGAAGCTTCAGCTATTTTCCGAAGTGTGGCAAATAGTATCTTACCGTATACAAAGGGTACGAAGTTCGGTGATGAAAATGCCTATGCAAAAAATGGTATTGCACCGGTTGATACGAGTGGTACAAATAACACTACGAATCAAAGTGACAATCGTTCAGATGTCTTGAAAGATGTGCAGGATAAAGCTAAGAACTTGGTTGACCAAGCTAAAAAAGCAATTGATGATGCTAAAATTCCTGAAAAAGCGAAAAATCTTTGGGATACAGTCAAGAGTTGGTTCCAATAGACTTGTCAAAAACGGGCTTTCCTGATATAATAAATAGAATGGAGGCGTTATGGCACTAAAAAGAGCAAGTCTGGCGTGCACGGTTTGTGGATCGAGAAACTATTCAATTAAATTGAGTAGTACGCCAAAACCAAAACGTCTGGAAGTAAATAAGTATTGTAAACATTGCAGTAAATATACAATTCATAAAGAAACTAGATAGGAGAAAGTTGTGAAATTCATCAGAGATACATTTCAAGTGTTAAAAGATACAACTTGGCCAACTAGAAAGCAAAGCTGGATAGATTTTATCTCAGTCATGGAATACACCGCTTTCTTTGTTGTTATTATTTATCTTTTCGATCTCTTTGTTACAAGAGGTTTAGTACGATTGTTAAATATCTTTTAATTTTTAACCTGCTTGCTATTTGTCAAGTAGGTTTTTATTGTAAAAAATAGCAGTAAAAAGGTTGCATTGGCTATTTTTATGGTATAATAGGGTTAGAAAGAAACCGAAGCCCACAGGCTTTTTTATTTAGGAAAGGAAGAACTCATGGACAGTTTTGATAAAGGCTGGTTTGTTTTGCAAACCTACTCGGGTTATGAAAATAAAGTAAAAGAAAATCTTTTGCAACGTGCGCAAACCTACAATATGTTGGAAAACATTTTGCGCGTGGAAATCCCAACACAAACGGTACAAGTAGAGAAAAATGGAAAAACGAAAGAAGTTGAAGAAAATCGTTTTCCAGGTTATGTCTTGGTAGAAATGGTGATGACAGATGAAGCGTGGTTTGTCGTACGGAACACACCAAACGTAACCGGTTTTGTCGGTTCACACGGAAATCGCTCTAAACCAACTCCGCTTTTGGAAGAAGAAATCCGCCAAATTTTGATTTCAATGGGACAAACCGTTCAAGAATTCGATATTCATGTGAAAGTTGGCGATACTGTGCGTATCATTGATGGAGCTTTTGCAGATTATACAGGTAAAATCACCGAAATTGACAACAACAAAGTTAAAATGATTATCTCTATGTTTGGCAATGACACGGTTGCAGAAGTAAATCTGAATCAAATTGCAGAGCTATAATTCCTTGAAAAACATAAAAAGGGTTGGGAAAAATTTCCCACTCTTTTTATATGCTATTTTAGCTTACTTACAAGTTTTGATATTCTCGCTAAGAGCTTATGCTCTTGATAATGATAGATTTCTAGTTGTTGAAAACGAATACAGAATTCTTTGAAAATGTTATAATAAGGATTGATAGAACAAAAAAATCATCTTTAAGGAGAAGTTATGAAGACTATTTTTGAAAATCAAGAAGTCAAATTGAACCGTAAAAATGGAAGTACGGTCATTGTTAGAAATGATGGTTTTTCTTATCTAGATGCAAAAAGTGAAAAGAAAAATCTGAATATTTCATTTGATAAAGTTTCTACTATCTTGTCACTTCGTTATTGTAACTCTAATTCAAGTTATAATCTCATTTTTCGAGATAAGAATGGAAAGAATATGGCTGAATTTGATACAGATACCACCATTTACAATAATGGCCATAACATTTTAGAAACGAAAGCAATCCTACTGGCTTTTGCAGCAAGTAAACTTACAAAAGATTTCCCAAATAACCTAAGGGATCTTGATATAACACTGGCTTTTAGCATGAAAGAAAAAGAAATCCGTATTGCCAGTGGTATCATTTATGGCTCAAAGCATAAAATTAGTATTGAAGATATTCGTAGAGTACAATGTGTAACAAATGGTACGATTTCAAATCTTGCACTGTACAAAAGTGATAAAAAGACATTTTGGGATATGCCTGATATGAAGGTTCCTTGTAATGAAATTACTTTACCTTTATTTGAAGCGATTGTTACTAAAAATACAGGGAAGGGAATAGATTTCAGTCGTGGAAACGGTTTTGATCAAAAGACTTCTGAATTTATGATTATTCGTTACATGGATGCTAACTTTTTTGTCAATAGTGATGGAACTCTTGATAAAGAATGGCAAAAACAAATCTATGATAGAATGAGTGCATACAAATATGACCTTGCAACTTTATTAGAATGGGTATTGTAGATTGAGAGTATAATTTTTACATATAAGTTGCTTTGTAGAGATAGAAAAAGGGAATAAAATGAACTTTAGTCAGCTATTACAGTAAGCAATCCGTACAGAATTACGTGAATAAAATAGAAGCGGTCAGCGATGTCCGCTTTTTATGTATAAACAAAATAAAGTGTTACCAAATAGATAGCCTTAAATTTATTCCCAGATTAGTTTCAAAGTAAAACAAAAAGCCTGATTTCACAGGCTTTTTGTTCGGTTGATTCCTGACAGGTCAGGTATTGAAAGGCGGTAGACGGATTTAACACCCTTGATTTATCAAGGTTTACGGGCATTTTGCCCCAAATTCGCCCCAAATTATGCAACTAAGAAAATATTTTTGATTTTCTCGTAATTTCTTTCTGCCAGAGCTTCCATCTGGTGTGTATAAATTTTCAATGTGATGTCTGGGCTTTCGTGTCCTAATAATTTTGAAATGGTAACTATATCAACCCCATTCAAAATCAAAAATGAAGCATATGTGTGCCGTAAAGAATGATTTCTGACTTTTCTACCCACGATTTTCTTAATCAATTTATTACAAGCTGAATTAGACACACCGAAGCAAACTCTATTCTTGATATTAGCTTGCCAATAATTTTTCTTATATTCACGAAGAAGTTCTATTGTATTTGCATCAATTGGGACTTTTCTTTTTGATGATTCATTCTTCAAATCTGCAAAATCTTGAGTATTTGAGTAGTCAAAACTCTTGTTAATGTCTATGATGCCACTTTTGAAGTCAATATCGCTCCAGGTTAGACCCATAGCTTCAGAAAAACGCAATCCTGTGACAGCAAGAAGGTAGAGGGTGAAATAGGATATATATTGGATGTTCTCTCTTGTGAGGGCTAAGAGAGCCTTATATTCCCACTCCTCCAAAAAGTCATTTTCTTCATTTTTAGGCTCAATCTGAGATTTTACTTTGGCACCTTCTGCAAAATTAAAGGTGATAACTTGCTCCCTTACCGCAACTTTCATAGCCCCCTTTATTTGATAGTGGAATTTTTCAAGAGTTTCTTGAGCATATTTCTCACCAAACTCATTCAACTTTTTCTGGTAGTAAAGAGGTGTAATATCTTTGACCATCAAATCTTGGAAATAGGTTTTGATGTGCTTAAAGTTCTTCGAGTAAGTTTCCCAGGTCTTATCTTTTACATAAGGACGCTTATAGACCTCAGACCAAGTCTTGACAAAGTCATACAGAGTCACCTCACCATCAGTCAGAATATTTTGGGTCAATTTCTTTTCGACTTCCATTGCTGCTGCCTGAGCAAGTTTTTTAGTCTTGAACCCTCCTTTAGATTTTTGGCGGAACTTCCCTTTTTCATCTTTGTAAGATATGCGATATTCCCAGTTGTTATCCCTTTTTCGATAATATGCCATTTGTTTTTTACCTCATTTTTTGTTAAAATGGGTATAGTAAAGAGACCTACTGCAAAGCAGGCTTTTACTATACATGATTTGTCTTACGCTCTCTTCGACCAAAATTTGAGCGTAGGGCTTTTTTTATTTATTTACAATTTTCATTTTGTTTTTATACTCTTGAGCGATGGTGGTGTGGACATCATCCGAAACCTTTACGACCAACTCAAGATTGTAATCGTCACTATTCAGTGTTCCATCCTTTGAAGCAAGCCATTCTTTAAACAATCTATTTTTTTCTTTTAATAGCTCATTTGAAAGATAGATTTTACGGCTTATGCTCTCGTCTTTCCAAGCCTCTCCGACCCTTGCAGATACAAAATTCGCATCTCCTCCAGGTACAAAATTAATTTTATTACCCGAATCAAGAACCTCAGCATGCTCTTTAAAATACAAAGCAAATTCTCTTCCCAATTCATCTGTCATACGAAATGTCTTTTTACCTACTTGTTTTTCGGGAATTTTCGTTCCGCTTTTATTTAGATTCCCGATAGCACCGAGAACGATGAGAATCATCAAAATAATAAACCAAAATCGCTTATAAAAAGGCTTTTTCTGCTTCTCTTTTTTTGATAATGACATAATTTTATCCTACTTTTACTAAATTATAAAATTCTTTTTTTACCATCATCTCATCTGCGATAGTTTTTAACTTGTATTTTTTCATAAAATCAAGGTAATTAAATTGTTCTTTGTCTTCGCACGCTTCCAATTCTGCTTCCATAAGACAATGAATCATGTGCCGATTTGCTTGGGCCTCATACTTTTCTCTAAAAATCGAATATAGATGCGGCAAGTGGCTTCGATGACCTAACTCATGCAAAATGGTCTTGATGCGGTCTCCCTCAGTTATTCGGTCGCTGAGAAAGATGGTTCGTATACCTGGTATGTAGAATGCTTCGTCCTCATAAAACTCGTCATCAAACACAAAGAAGTAAATACCTAAATTTGAACAAAGTTCTTTTTCTGTCATAGACGACCTCTTACTATTTTCGCAAATAGATTTCTATGATATTTTGGATGGCTTTCTTGTCTTCATCGGTCAGAGGCTTGCCGTTGAATCGCATGGCTGTGCTGGCTAATTGCTCAACATCGACCTCTTGACCTTCAAAGTAAAATTTTTCTGGTTCACCAGCGATGGCTGGGTTGTCTGTGCGTCCTAGCAAATAATCAGTAGATACGTGGAAGTGGTCAGCGATTTCTGAAATACGTTCAGAATTTGGCGTGGACTTTCGCATATTGTATATGGTATTTCTGCTGTACCCCAATTTTTCTTCAAGTTTATTTAAAGAAATTCCCTGTTTTTCAGCCAGTTCCTTGATTTTTTCATATGTCGAAAACATTGTCATATCAACCTTTCTAAGGCATGACAAAAAATATTTAATAAATTTACTACAAAACTGTTGACAATCTACAATAAATTTACTACAATAGTTCTTGTAAGCTAAAGAGTTAGCGAACAAGACCACTAAAAAATAAAGCCTGACAAAACTGAGTGGCATCTGTTTTCTAGGTAAAACCTTACTTTTTAGTAAGTCTTTTCGATATGATTTGATTTTAATAAATTTATTGGAATTTGTCAAGAAGTTCGCTAACTTTTTAGTTAATTTTTTAAAAAAAGGAGGTGAGGGGGATGGGATTTGGTTCAATGACTGTAACTGTAAAAATTAAGAATATGGACAAATTTATTGAACTCAGCAAAGAATTCAACAAAAAAGTCCGTGAGCTAGAAGAGCTTGCTCACGAACTGAAGGCATTGGCATATATTGCTGAAAAGGTGGATGACCAACACGCAAAGATTGCTTTCTTACAAGGAAGTCTAGATGGTTTGAAACTTAGGTTTGAGCAGGCGGAGTCTGAGAAAGACTTGCAAGAGCATTAAATGCCTCGGGATTTTTTATCAATTCTGGTAGTAACAATGCGAGCATTCGCTCTTCCGTTGTTTGCTCTGTACGAGAATGTTTTGCAACTTTCTCTACTACCATATCAATAATCTCAGAATTATTTTGAGTTACCAGGTCAATGATGGTATCTAACTTATTATTGATTGCTAAGAGGCTTGAATTTTCTAATGGGATTTTTGAAGTGATTGGAAGTTCTGCGTTGTCATAATCTATGATAGCAATACTTTCTCTCAAGCGTTCAACAGCTAAGCTAGCTTTTTCCAAGTCAGTTGTTGAGTACTTGATTGTCCGAAGTGTAGTGACATCAAAGGGAATTGACTCGCTTTCTTCGATAATCGGAATAACAGGTAGTCCTAAAGCTTGTCGATAGCCAAACTCGTAAAAAACGTTGGCATTATGACCAGTCATATCCGAAATGACCAAATCAGATTCCTGTAAATACTGAATAATTGTTTGGTCTATTCTATCAACGGTAGGCAGGGCATCAACACGAATAATATCAAATTCGTCCAAATCAAAAGCGGGTTTGATGATGTGGTTTAGGACAGTATCAGAATGTTTTCTGATAGTTGAGCCATCTTCTCCGATGGGACAAACAATGAAACAAGTTTTTTTAGACATAAGATTTCTCCAATTGTTTTTATTTTATTATAGCAAATTTAGAAAGGAAAATTATGAGTCAACAACACAAAAAATGGATTCAACTTGTCAAGGACAAGCTGAATGAAGAAAATATGACGCAGACACATTTGGCACGAGCATGCGGGGTCAAAAAACCGACTATCTCAGAGCTGTTAAAGTATGGCAAAGGCAGTGATAAACTCAAAAATCGAGTTTGTGATGTGCTGCGTATTGACGCAAGCTGGGTAGATTTGGAGGGATGAGATGGATATTTTAGAAAAAACAGCCCTCAATGAAATCTTGAGAACTGTTACGTATATCGCTGAGAAGGTAGAGGAATTAGATGCTAAGCTTTCTTCGAGCGATTCACAAGTTCCTGAGCATCAAGAAATATGAGTCTTTTTTCTAGGTAATAGATGACACCGTGTAAATACTTTTTCAAGTCAGTAAAATCTTTATCTGGGTTCTTACGATAAAAGTGACTTTCATCATTTCCAATATAAGTAGAAGCCAAGGCAAAAGTTTTGAGGTCTTCGTCATTGATGTATTTTTCAATAACTTGCTTTAAAGGCATATCTTTGATTTTATCCTCAACATCTGGATTGGTTAGAATCGAAAAATCCTTAACGAAAAATTCTAAAGCTTTACGATAACCGATGCCTGCAATATGGTCAAGTTGTTCATACTCAGCTTTGAGTGCTTGTACATAGATCTGTTTACCAATTGGAGAAATCATTTCAACGTCATCAGATATAGGGATATCGCTAAGGAGAATAGGCTCAACTTCGATAGGCTCTATAGCATATTCGTAATCAGAAGAGTAGGGACCAGTAGAGTATCTTTCTGCAATAAACTCCTCCACCCAATAATGTTTGCATCCAAGGCAACGAAATGTCAAAACTAGACTTGTGTCGGTTTCATCCAAGGAGTAATAACTAGAATTAACTAAGTGTGGATTAGTCGGCTTTTTACAATTCGGACATTCATCGTCAATTGTTACTAGATGAGTATCTGATGATGTTATATTGGCTTTAAATTCCATAATGTTTCTCCAAACGTTTTTATTTTTATTATACCAAATTAGAAAGGAATTTTATGAACGAAATTTTTAATTTTCACGGGCAGGAGGTCCGAACAGTGACAATTAATGAAGAACCTTGGTTTGTCGCAAATGATGTAGCAATTGTACTTGGTTATTCTAATCAGCGAGATGCTTTGAGTAAACACGTTGATGACGAAGATAAGATTACTCTAACGTCGCAAAACGCGACATTAGAAAATATCCCTAATCGTGGATTATCTGCGATTAACGAAAGCGGTCTTTACTCGCTGATCCTCTCCAGCAAGTTGCCGCAGGCAAAGGAGTTTAAGCGCTGGGTGACTTCCGTAGTGTTGCCGCAAATTCGGCAGCAAGGGGCATATGTGCCTGAAAATCTGACAGATGAGGCGTTTATCGCTTTGTTTACTGGTCAAAAGCAGCTGAAAGCGAAGCAACAGGAACTAGTGCAGGATGTGGCATACCTGAAGAGTGAGCAACCGATCCATCCAAGCTTTGCACAGGCTCTGCAGAAGAAGCGCAAAGCTCGTGTCGTGATGTGGCTAGGCGGTAAGGAAAGTCCAGCATATGGAGATAAGTTGTTTGCTGCGTCTGTCTTTCGTGAGGCTGAGCAGGATTTCAAAGAGCACTTCAACGTGAATCGCTATGACATGCTTCCGAAAAAATTTGAAAGCGCAGCTTTAAGCTATTGGATGAATTGGGAGCCTAGTACGAATACGAAAATGAAAATTCGTGACTTGAATGCAATAGAAAAAGCCTGACGGCAATCAGGCTCACAAATAAAGATACAAGAGGATTATATCATGAATGATCTAATGAATCAAATGTTGGATCAGTTTGAAGCGGGTCTGATGGATAGAGCATTAAAGGTCATGCACGTTGTGACAGATGAAAAGAGACGGTTTCCAATGGAGCTAAACAAGTCTCAATGTGCTGAAATGCTCTTGGGTACAAAAGATACAGGAACTTTTGATGAACGTTTCTATCGACACAAAGACTTCCCACGAATTGAAGGGAAGCGTGACAAATTTCCTCGTGATGCAGTTATTGAATGGTATCACGAGAATTGGCAAAGAACAGCTATTTAAAAAAGAACAAAAGGAATTATAACATGAACAATTTACAAATTATTGCAATTGGAACAGTCGTATCAGTAGTATTGATTGAATCACTCATTATGAATTTTAAGCTCAAGAAAGCTCTCAGAGCTAAAAAATCAGCTGAGACAGTAATTACGCATCCTGCGGCTCAGGCTGGATTTATCGACTATAAGACAGGACGTAGAGTGGATATAAACCCAAAGACACGTAAAGAAGTCTTTGTTGATTGAGGTAGAAAGGGAGTAATAATGTCAGAATTTGATCACTATTATAGCAACCACATTGCGAAGAAGATTGAATTGGATACAGTTACAATCATTGATTACTATGATCCTGAAAAAGGTTATGAATATAATTTACGCTTTATTTTTGACAAGAAAAATTCTACTCTCGCAATTACTGGAGATTTTGGAGAAGTAACGGCTCGAAATTTTTATAACATGGGAGACTGGGAGACTTTCTACAGTCATTTTACAGGAGATTTAGGGTATTTCTTGGAAAAAATCACTTCTTCGAGTAGACCTGTTCATTTTTATAACACGGAAGAAACTAAGAAAATGATTCTCAATACCTACTTTGAGACCGATGCTGAAGATGAATTAGATTTCGATGACCAACTTATTTTAGAAAATCTTTTTCAGTACTTCGACGAAGAAGTTGGTTTTCGCATCATTACTGATGAATTTATCAAAAGATTTGAAGAAATCGATGAACATGAGATTTACCAAAAATTAAGTACCGCTGGACAACATGTCAATGCAGTTTTCCGTCTATACTTAGACGCTTACAGCAGAGCTTATGAGTATTTGAAAAAGGAGGAAAAGACTGATCATGAGTAGTGATATAAAACAACAAGCATTAGACAAAATGCTAAAAGAAATGAATCAGGAACACAGCCCGTCTGAAGATTGCATCCATAATTGGATTTGTGAACAAGATGACGACGAGTTGTTCCAGGGAATTTTAAAAGATGGCTACACTATCAAATGTTCGCTTGATTATGCGAAAGGAAAAGCTCGGGAATTTGCAAAGAACGGGGTAGCCTGCATTGATGATGTCACGGTATTTGGATGGGTTCGTGAGTATTTCTTATCCAACAGTAAGCTGGAGAATATCAAACAAGTGCCAGTCGAAAGTGTGAAAAAAGTCAATGACAAACTGAATGTAGTCAAAGCTGCAGATCCTGAACCGGCTAAGAAGAAAGTTAAAAAAGAGAAAGGAGTAGTCGAAACTCAAATGAGTATTTTCGACTTTCTGGATGAATGAAACATGAACAATGTAAGCGAGAAGCTGAGCATCGTCTGAAACCTCCTAAAGCATTCTGGGATTGGTGTTATTCACAAATCAGGACCTACAAATGGACAAATAAGAATCAAACGATTGTCTCATCTGACCGACCTCTTGGGTATTGTGTCGAAAAACGGCTGACAAAGTCATCAAGATTGACTTTTTATGACAAAACTTATTTCTTTTCTATCGTCCTCTGCACAGCAAAGCGAATTGAGATACAGTCTTATGAGTTTATTTCAAGAATAGATAACGGTCACCAGACAGTAAAACATGCACTAGCTAATCTTGAACGTTTTGAAAATGACAGGCATATCAAAATAGGCAGAGACTACACTAATCGGTATCTTCCGTTTTTAATTCATAATTTTATAGGAGGGGGACCGTATACGGGTAACAAATTCTACCCTAATAATTGGAATAGTCGATTAAAAGAGGTCTCGGAGCTTAAATATATCCAATTTGATTATCTAAATTATTGGGAAATTGAACGGATGTATAAATATAAGTTTGAGATTGAGTTTGCTCAGAAAATAAATGCACATAGATTGGCTGACGAAATCATGCATCCTGGTAACTGGATCAGAAATCGATGGAAGAGTGCTGTAGATATGCGCACCCTCAATCGTAAGTGGCTTCAAAAAAACAAGCAATTTTTCAAAAACTCCGATAGGAGTTTCAGAGATTTTGAGCTAGGACGCAGAATTCAGCAACGAAACGGTAAGTTAGTTCCGGGAATTGAGCTGTTTTTGGATTTTCAGGATATTAAAAAAATACCAACCAACATTGGGATCAATAAATTCCAGAATTGGGTTATCAAGAATAAGGTTGATTTTCAGGAATACACAGACTATCTGAATATGCTTGAGCAAATGGGGATTGAGCCAGAAGGTGATGCTATGCTTGTTCCGAAAGATTTCTTTGGCATGCATCAGCACACCTGCGAGCTATACAATCAATTTCTAGCCGAGCAGCGCAGACTTGCCAGAGAAGAAGAAACGAGAGCTAAGAAAGAGCGTGAGAAGAAACTTGAGGCTGAATTCAAGCGCAGAGTTGAGCTTGATAGAGTGGTTGAGGGGTACAGTTTCCACGTTCCTAAACGTGTGGCAGAGCTAATCTACGAGGGCAAGAAATTGCATCACTGCGTCAGCTCTTACACTGAACGTCATCTAAAAGGGCAGACCATGATCGTCTTTGTAAGACTTTCTAGCAGTCCAAATATACCTCTTTACACTTTAGAGGTAAAATCAGGCGAAATCGTCCAATTTAGGGCGAAATATAACCGTGATGTACCAAACGAAGTTTGGGATGTAGCTAAAAAGTGGCTACGAGTAACTAAACAAGCAAAAGTAGCATAGGAGGTAGAAATATTGGCAAATGTAAACAAGCGTTATTATTGGATTCAGCTTGCCCAGGATTTCTTCAAATCGAAAGAGATGAAGTTGCTTCGTAAGATTGCTGGTGGCGATACTCACACAATCATTTATCTAAAAATGATGTTGATGAGTCTTGAGGATGGCGGTCGGATTTTCTTTGATGGTGTTGCTGATAATCTGGCTGAGGAAATAGCTCTGGTCATTGATGAGGCAGTTGAAGATATCAAAATCACTTTGATTTTTTTGGAAAGTAAGGGGCTACTGACCAGAAACTCTGATAGAGAGTATTTTTTGGAGCAAGTTCCTGAAATGGTTGGCAGTGAAACCGCAGGCGCTCGTAGGGTTCGTAAGCATCGGGAACAACAAAAAGCGTTACAATGTAACGCTGGTGAAACAAAGTGTAACGGAGATATAGAGATAGATACAGAGAAAGATAAAGATATAAAGAAAGATATAGATAAAGACATAAAGAAAGATAAGCAAAACTTTGTACAAGAAGTCGAAGCGAATCTTGGTCGCGGTCTCGTCAAATTTGAATTTGACATGATCAACGATTATCTGCTCAATCAAAAGGTCTCTACTGAGCTATTTCTGGAGGCAGTTAAGATTGCAGTTGCGAATAATGTTCGCAAGTTCAATTACATAGCTAGGATTTTAGATAACTGGATCAACCAGGGAATCAAAACTCCTGAGCAGGCATTTCAAGCTCAGCGGGATTTTCAAGCTCGAAAGAATAATAAAGCTATGAGCGCCAACCAGAAAACGGGCGGCAATAATCCTGAATGGAGCAATCCTGATTATAAAAATGAAACTAGTCCTGAAAAACAAGCGGAGCTTGAGAGACAGAAGCAGGAACTATTAAAGAGAATGGAGAAGTAGATGATTGTTTTGAAACATGGAAACCGTGATACGACTCCTTATTTAATGGCTGTAACTGTTGACTGTACCGGCTTAAAAGCTTCGTTTTCGGACAAAAACAAAGCCATGCGCTTTGTTTCTCGCGGGGCTGCAATACAGGTAGGCAATGCTTTGAGGAGTTCTTTTGGGAATTTTTATCCAGTGGAGGTTGATGGATGATTGAACTCTATTTCGTATACAACGGGTATCGTAAGATTTTGCTTGGCAGTTTTAACTGCATCCATGAAGCGATTAGTAAATTAAAGAAACATCAAGCCAGCTATTCCACTATTAACAATCCACGCCTTCGGAAAAGCATGAGTGATGAAAATATCAGGATTGATTATGGAGCGATTGATAGTTACTACCTGATTAAAAATAAAAAGGAGGAAAATAATGGCTAAAGATATTTTAACGGATTTAGCATTTGAAAACTTACACAAATGTATGGGGCTTCCTGATTGGAAAGAATCTGACGAAGTAATCCTTGTTAGTTTAGCGAATAAGGATCAAATCGAGGCAGATGAAAGATACCGTTCGACAGAAAATTGTAATTATTTTGGCAAACGAATTTGTATTTTCTGTCCGCAAATAAAGAAAAATAGTTATATTACTTTACATAAATCCATGTTAGAAAAGATTATTAAAGTGATGGGATCATTTAAAAACGTAGAAAAACCGGAGGAACAACAAAATGACTAAAATAACGACATTAGAAGAAAAAGTTGAACAATGGTTTATTGACCGCAATCTGCATGAAGCAAATCCAGTCAAGCAGTTTGAAAAACTGATGGAAGAAGCTGGTGAGCTATTTGAAGGCATTGCCAAAGACAAGCCTGTGTTTATCAAGGATGCTCTGGGAGACATGCAAGTAGTGCTGATTGGATTGGAACAGCAGATTAAGAATGGCGCTGAGATTGAAGCTAGCCCGCAGGAAATGGAGCTTTTGCTCTTAGTTTCGAGTTTGGGAGAACTGGCTCAGAAGCTTCACAAGCATATCTTTCATAGCGAAACACAGTTGCCGTTTATTCGGCCTGAATTGCTATCATTGCATTCATCCATCCATGCCGTCGCAATCCACAATCTGACGACAGCAGATAGTTGCTTGCAGCTTGCCTATGACGAAATCAAGGATCGTAAAGGAAAGATTATTGACGGTGTTTTTGTGAAGGAGGCGGATTTGGGATGATTAGTAAAAAACAGTACATGGTTAGCTGGTGCATTACAACTTTGATATATCTTATCATAGGTGGCACATTCGCTTTTTGGAATCGTGACTTAAGAATTGAAAATAAACGATTAAAAGAAAATCAGGTCATCATCTATCGGGTAGATAATGCTGGCGCTGCAATGATTGGTAAGATTACAGAAAAGAAAGTCATACAAGGCCACTATACTGTGAACGCTGGAGCTTACGGAAAATTTTTGGTTACTGAAGAGCAGTATCAAAAAATCAAAGTCGGGGATGATATTCCAGAATTTTTGAAAGGACGAGGAAACTAAAATGAAATGCTATAGTGAACAAATTGCTGATTTAGCTTTGAAAAAAAGTAGACTTGAGACCTGTAGGACACTTCCTGATCAAGCATTTCACACAACGATTGAGCAGGATGTCATCAACAAGCCTAGCCATTACCAAGGTCGCTATGGTATGGAATCTATTGAAATTCTAAGAAATTTTATGACAGATGAACAGCTAGCAGGTTTTTATCTAGGTAACAGCTTGAAGTATCTAATCCGTCACCAAAAGAAGAATGGGTTGGAAGATTTGAAGAAGGCTAGAAAGAACCTGGATTGGCTGATTGAAGAAATGGAGGAAGATAATGAAGTGGAATAAATTTTCAACAAGAGATTTGACACAAGAAGAACGAGAGTTCTTCACTGAAAATGTGACATCTATTTGGGAATACCCTGTACCAGATGTTGGCGAAACGGTTTTAGTTAGCGATGGTATAACAATTTGGTTAGAGGCTTGGACAGAGTTCGACGAGGCTGCCGTAGGACTTGAAGATAATGACGCTCAAGGACTGTACTGGATGCCACTTCCTGAATTGCCAAAAGAAGAGGAGTTTAACAATGATACCGAAATTTAGAGCTTGGAATCCGCATGAGAAAAAGATGGTTGATGATAAAGAATTAGTAATCTGGGGTGGGAATATCTATCAAGGAGATAGACAAAAAATTTTTGAAAGAATTGTAGAAGGCAAAAAAGGGCTTATCGGTTACAGTATTGGCGATAAATATCTCATGCAATCAACAGGTCTCTTTGACAAGAACGGCACAGAGATTTTCGAGGGGGATGTGGTAGTAACGAACGGCTGGAGACGACAAGTGATTACATTTGGAACGCAGGAAGTTGAAGAGGATTTTGGAAGTGTAAGAATTTACAAAGGTTTCAATTTGTACCTTGGTGGTGGGTATCCGAACGCTGTCATGAGTACATTTGAAGTCATCGGAAACATATACGAGAACCCTGAACTTATGGAGGTGTCAGATGATCAATAACGTTGTTTTAATTGGTCGCTTGACCCGTGATGTTGAGCTACGATATACGCCCTCAAATGTAGCTGTCGCGACTTTCAACTTGGCTGTCAATCGTAATTTTAAAAATCAAGATGGCGAGCGAGAAGCTGATTTTATCAACTGTGTGATGTGGCAGAAATCGGCTGAGAATCTAGCAAATTGGACATGAAAAGGTATGTTGATTGGGGTTACTGGACGAATCCAAACCAGAAGTTATGAAAATCAGCAAGGTCAACGTGTCTACGTCACGGAAGTTGTGGCAGACAGTTTTCAAGTGTTGGAAAAACGGGATAATTCCGCTAATCAGTCAAGCATGGATAGTCAGATGCCGACAAATTTTGGGAATAGCCAGCCTATGGATATTTCAGATGATGATTTGCCGTTTTAAGGAGGGAGAATATGAATAAACGAATAAAAAAGAAAATCGCCAAACGGAACTCCAAAATTCCCAAATATATTCTTCGTTTAACTAAAAAATGGACACATTTAGACGATTCAATGCTATATTGGTCTGCTTTTAGCCCTCAGAAAGAACATCATGTGCCTAAAAAAATGATGATAAATTTTATCAGAAAGTACAGGCGAATCCATTTCTTTCTAAACGATTTGGAGGGTGAAGAAATTTTTCGCAGTGGTTTCTTTATCTCTCGTGAAGCGTATGGAATCATTCAATATGATGGGGAATTTTGCGATCAAACTGGAGGATACACTGGAGATGATTTTGAGGGCATGTACTACTATCCAATTGGAAACGGTCAATATTTTGGCTATCATTACGAATGTTAGGAGGCGTTTGATGACAAATTACAAGAAACCGACTTATATCATCATCCAAGAAGCAATGGTTGAGCGAATTCGATTTTTAGAAGATGAGCTTTACAATCGTGCTTACAAAGATATCGAAAGGCAAGAGGTAGAGATCGAGAAGTTAAAAGAAAAATGTGTCAATCTTATGCTAGAAAATGCAGATTATGTCTGGGACGAAATGGCTCGCTCTGCTATGGCTAAGAGAGCAAACACGAGGAGATGGAGGTCAAGAGGATGTATCTAAAATGTAAACACATGCAGATTGTGAAACATGCCTTGCAATACTATATTCAGCGCGAAGGTGCGGATGAACATGATTTAGTAGAGGTGGGAAATGATATTGCTTGAAATTATCGAAATTTTAGGAGCTATGATTATCATAGCGAGCTTGATGGTTCTATTATTGGCTATTGTGGTAAGCGGATGGAGGGTAATTTTTAAAAATGAACAAAAGAATCAAGAAGAAGAAAGCTAAGCAAGCCAAATTGAAAAAGCAACAGGAACTGGAACAGTTGGTTCAAAATCCTAAGCAAATTCGTGAGGCATTGATGTGTGTTGGCACCGCTCTTAGTAATTTATTTACTAACTTAGCAGTAGCCTTTGCTAATGTAGTTGAACATTGGAAAAAATGGGGAGAGCAATTTGACAAAGAAAACAGCAAGTAAGACAAGACGTGATTTCCTTGAGTTTGAACTTGAGGCTAAGTATCTAAAAATTGATAAACTTATTGGCCAACGCCGTCATGAGTTAGAAAGAGTCTATGCAGTCAAAAACCTGACCATGCCAGACATCGATGATTCAGGAGCTAGTCGCAGTGGGACTTCAATCAATACTTCTGAAAATTTAGCTGTTGATTATTCTAGTGATCCAATGATTCTAAAACTTGAAGAATTTCAAACAGCCATTTCAAAACTGCTTGATGTACTTGAACCTGATGATAAGAAAATTTTTCATCTGAGATGGGGAGAGCATACTGGATATGATTGGATTCAGGTTTGGCACATCATGGAAAATGGTGAGACGGGCTATCTGTATAGGCATAGCAAACAGATTTACAGAAGACGTGAAGTCATTCTTGACACACTCGCCAAATTCCTTTACATGTAACTTGTCAAAAAAATATGTAGAATTGACAGAAACAATCTGGTAAATTAGTACCATGAGATAAAAACGAAAGAGGCAGAGATTCCACACTCTGCTTTTTTCGTGTAACAAAGAAAGGTGGTGAGAGGATGAACTTAGTAGAACCTATTCGAGATAAAGATGATATACAAGCTATGAAAGATTATTTGATGGAGTGGAACGAGCGTAATTATATGCTTTTTCTTGTAGGTATAAATTCAGGTTTTCGTATTAGTGATATTGTTATGCTAAAAGTTAAGGATGTTCAGGGTTGGCATATACGCGTCAAAGAAAAGAAAACTGGTAAAATTATTAAACGTAAAATGCCACGTCCTCTCAAAAACGCTCTTCGTAAGTACGTTGAAGGAAAACCACTACATCATTATCTTTTTCAAAGTAGAAAAGGAAAGAATCAACCTCTAACTAGACAGGGAGCATATGCTATTATCAAGACGGCTGCCGAAGATTTGGGAATTGATAATGTTGGTACTCACACAATGAGAAAAACGTTTGGTTATCATTATTATAAAAAATATAAAGATGTTGCTACATTGATGGAAATGTTCAATCACGCTAGTCCAGCTATTACACTTCGCTATATTGGTATAAGACAGGAACAGTTAGATTTAACGATGGCTAATTTTTCATTATGATTATTTTATATTTTTTAAAATCTATTATGTTACATAACGAAGCAAGAGTAAATTCGTTTTTGAGGGCAACGCTAGAGCTTATTAAATTCAGGTTTTAAGAACAAAAGCGAAAGTAACACAATATAAGATATGACAGATTCAAGGGTTAAAATTGGTATATTTTTATATATGGTTTACAAAGAAGTTAGAAAAAATCTTCGTACAAAGAAGTGGATTAAATTTCGAGATAGGATTATGAGAGAACATGACTATCTATGCCAAGAAAGCTTACGTTATGGCAGGCGAGTGCAAGCAGAGATGGTTCATCATATTTATCCAGTTTCAGAATATCCTGAACTTGAATTTGAAAAATGGAATTGTTTGCCAATACTCAATAAAATTCATAATACATTTCATGATCGAACGAACGATAAGATAGTCGGTCAAGGATTATATTGGCAAAAGAAACGAAAAAAAGAATTTTTAGATTTTTGTAAAAATCCAAAAAAATAAAAATTTAATTTTTTCGATTTTTGAAATTTTCAATTTTTGATTTTTAATTTTATCCCCCCTACTTGAAAAAAATTTTTTTGAGGTCGTGGAGACCGAGGAGAGGAACTTTTTCCAAATACGGGGCGTTTCAAAACAAAAGGGGTGAAAAAATTGACGATTAAAGTGAAAGGGGTGATGTTTTGGCAAGACCAATTACAAAAAAGTCTATTGCCTCCAAAGTTAAGAAAGTGATGAAAGAACTGGGAACTTATCGGAAAGAGTTTGAACAGATTATTGAAATATATGCTGGCATGCTCTATCAATATCAGGAATACGAGAAGCAACATGAAGAGCTTGGTTATCGGGTAACAGAGCCATATGTTAATAAAGCAGGAGCAGAGAACGAGCGAAAGCTACCGATAATCACTGTTATGGAAACTTTGAGAAAGGACATTCTGTCTTACTCGAATCAGCTTATGCTTAATCCTAAAGCGTTAGGTGATGAAATCCAGAAAGAGAATACGGAATCACCGTTACTGAAAGTTTTTGCGAAGCAGCCTAAGCCGAAAGGCAGGGCGTGAATATGGTTACAAATCTTGAGAGAGCCAAGATATACGCTACCAACGTTATCAGCGGTGAGATAGTTGCATGTGAAGAAACAAGGCTTGCTTGTCAAAGGTTTATAACAGACCTTGAAAATCCAGATTACTATATTGATACTGATATTGTTGATTTTGTGGTGGAGTTTATCCAAACTTGCATTGTGCATCAGCAGGGTGATGATAAGTTTGGCGTCTCTATCCGTGAGAAACCTCTTATTTTGCAAGACTGGCAACACTTTATTGTCGTAAACTTATTTGGTTTTTATCATGTTGGGACTGGAGTAAGGCGGTTTAAAGAGGCGCTCATTATGCTGGCTCGCAAAAATGGGAAGACTGCGTTTACTGCAGCGCTCACTATCACCATGTCATTGATGGACCGGATGAGTGGTTCTAAGGCATACGTAGTCGCAAACTCAATTAAGCAAGCGCTTGAAGCGTTTAGTTTCATGAAATTTAATATGGAGCGCTGGCAAGATAAGAATATACGCTTCAAAGATAATAATGCTGAGCACTCTATTACTGGCAATTTTGGTTCAGAGGGGTCGTTTTACATCAACGCCTTGGCTAATGATGAGAGTCGGCTAGACTCCTTAAATGGGAATGTCATCATCATTGATGAAGCGCATACCATGCGAAACTCGAAAAAATATGGATTGATGAAAAAGACTATGAGCGCTTATACAAATAAGCTGCTCTTTATTATTTCCACTGCTGGAGATATTCCGAATGGTTTCTTGGCGAATCGGGTTAAATATTGTCAAAAAGTTTTAAAGGGCATTGTCAAAGACGAGGCTCTTTTTATGTTTATCAGCAAGGCTGATCAAAACAGTGAGGGCGAGGTCGTAGACTATACGAGCGATGAGGTTCTTATGCAAGCTAATCCATCAGTAGGTGTGACAGTCTCGTTAGAAGATTTACGAGAAGAGGCACTACAGGCCATGAATGATCCACAGACAAGAAATGAGTTTCTGAACAAGACTTTGAATATCTTTACAAATAGCATGAACGCTTATTTCAATGTGGATGAATTTATTGCTAGTGATGAAGATTATGACTGGAGCTTGGAAGAATTAGCTCAGCTTCCGATTAAGTGGTTTGGCGGGGCTGACTTATCTAAGATGCATGATTTGACCGCTGCCAGTCTCTATGGTCTTTATAAAACTAACGATGGCAAGGTGATTGATATTACTATTTCTCACGCTTTCTTTCCAATCGTCAATGCTCACAAAAAAGCGAACGAGGACTCTATTCCGTTGTTTGGTTGGAAAGATGATGGCTGGTTGACGATGAGCAATACTCCAACCGTTCTTTATGATGATGTGGTGAATTGGTTTTTGAAAATGCGCAGAATGGGATTTAGCATTCCTAAAGTTGGATTTGACCGCAAGTTTGGTCGTGAGTTCTACCTCAAAATGCGTAAGGCAGGAATCAAGGTTGTGGATATGCCGCAATATTTTTGGCGGAAATCAGAGGGCTTCCGTCGGATTGAAATGAAAGTAAAAAACAAAGAGCTTTATTATTGTCACAACGAAGCCTTTGAATACTGTGTGGGAAATGTGAGAGCGATAGAAAAGACGGATGATATGATTCAATACGAAAAATTAGATGGTGATGGCGGTCATCAACGCATTGACTTATTCGATGCAACGGTGTTTGCTGCCTGTATGGCTCTTGAAGAATTGAGGTAATGAAAGGAGGTGAGAAAAAAATGGGAATTTTTGAACGGTTTAGAAAACGAAATAAAAATCCTACAATTCAGTTTTTGTCTCATCAAGATTTTGGTTTGATGGTTAGTGATAGCTATACTCCGCTTGGAAGAAATCCAGATGTATTGATCGCAGTCAATAAGATTGCGGATTTGGTGTCTAACATGACTATCTATTTGATGGAGAATACGGACAAAGGTGATAAGCGAGTTCTTAATGAGCTATCTCGTAAGATTGACATCGGACCTTGTCATAACATGACTCGTAAGAGTTGGGTTTATAAAATTGTGCGTGATTTGTTGCTATTTGGTGATGGCAATTCAGTTGTTCATGTGCAATATCATGACGGCTTCATCAGCAATCTATTACCATTTCCAATGAGTCAGGTTAGCTATAAGATGGACAATTCAAACGGTTATAAGATTGTCTACAACAATCAGGAATACGGACCAGATGAGGTTATTCACTTTGTGATGAATCCTGACCCTGATAGCTATTTTCAGGGAACGGGCTATCGGGTGGCATTGCGTGATATTGTGAGTAATCTTAATCAAGCGACAAAGACTAAAAATGATTTCATGCGCAATAAGATGTTGCCTAGCATGATTATCAAGGTTGATGCTTTTAGCGAAACTCTGTCTACAGAGGAAGGGCGCAATAATTTGCTTAAGAAATATTTTGAGTCCAGCAAAGCAGGGCAGCCTTGGCTAGTGTCTGAGGATATGTTTGATATTCAACAGGTGAAGCCTTTGACCTTAAATGATATTGCTATCAACGATTCAGTTGAGTTAGATAAAAAAACGGTGGCAGGACTTATCGGGGTACCTGCTTTTCTGTTGGGTGTAGGAACGTTTAATAAAGAGGAATACAACAATTTTATCAACGGGGCTATCAAGGATATTGCTTTGATTATATCGCAGACATTGACTAGGGACTTACTTTATAGTCCTAATATGTATTTTAAGTTAAATGCTCGCTCTTTGTACTCCTACAATCTGACAGAGCTGGTCACGGCAGGCACAAGTCTAGTAGACCGAAATGCCATGCGAAGAAATGAACTTCGCAGCTGGCTTGATTTGGCTCCAGATGATGAAATGGAAGACCTTCTTGTTCTTGAGAATTATCTTCCTGCTGATAGGCTTGGTGATCAAAAGAAATTGAAAGGTGGTGAGACAGACAATGATGAAACGTGAATCTTATCGTACAGCGACTTTCGAAACTCGTGAGAATGAAGAAAAAAAGGAGATGATTATTTCGGGTTACTTTATCAAATTTGAAGAGGAAACCGAAATTTTCCCTGGTTATCGTGAGGTAATTGACAAACATTCGCTAGATCGTGCGCTAGATGGTGCAGATATTCGAGCGTTATTTAACCATGATACTTCGCTGGTTTTAGGTCGGACAGGAAATCATACGCTAACACTAGAAGTTGATGAAATTGGTTTGCGCGGGGATATTACTATCAATCCTGATGACCCGCAAGCAATGGGCGCTTATGCTCGTGTTAAGCGTGGTGATGTAGTCGGTTGTAGCTTTGGTTTTATACCAAAAGAAATCGATAGCACGCAGACAGAAGATGGTTTCCTTGACCGCATCATGGACATGGAATTATTTGAAGTTAGTCCTTGTACTTTTCCGGCCTATCCACAGACGGAAATCGCTGCTAGGGCTAATGATTTGGAAAAGGCAAAAGCAAACATGCTTGAGCGGAAGAAACAAAAATTAAAGGAGAAATATTCGCATGAATAGACAGATTATTTTAGGCGCAAAAGTAAAAATGCGTCAGGAATCATTGGTTAAGCTATTGGCTGAAATTGATGATATGGAGGAACGTTCTGCAGTTATTCTGCGTGAAGCAGAAGAAGCACAGACAGAGGAAGAAGTAGATAAGGCTGATGAGGACCTTGCTGCGTTGGAAAAAGAACTTGATGAAAAGAAAGCTGAAAAGGAAAAGTTGGAGCAAGAAATCAAGGAACTGGAAGATGAAATCGAAAAATTAAATCAAAAAGCACCGCAACCAGCTGCAGAAGCTGGCGAGCGTGCACAAGGAGGAAAAATGGAAATTCGTGAAGCTTTAAATCAATACATTCGCTCACAAGGTGCGACAAGAGACGGAGGATTGAAAACTGTTGACGGCGGGGCGCTTATCCCTACAGAACTGTTAGCTCCCCAAAAAGTCCCAACAACTAATGATCATTTAGTGGACTTGGTGAATGTTGTTAAGGTTAATAGTGGTTCTGGTAAATATCCAGTTATGGGAAAATCTGGCAAGAAAATGTCTTCAGTTGAAGAATTGGAAAAAAATCCAGAATTAGCAAAGCCAGACATCAATGATGTTGATTACAGCATTAAGACCTACCGTGGATATATTCCTGTGTCTCAAGAATTAATTGATGATGCAGACTATGACATTATGGGACTTGTTGGTGAAGAAATCACAGATCAAGACATGAATACAAAAGATGTAGAGATTGCTAAAATTCTCAAAACAGCAACTGCTAAAGCTGCTCAAGGGTTGGACGGTTTGAAAGATGTCATCAATTCTATCAAATCTGTTTATGATGTTCACTTGGTTGTGACAGATTCTCTCTTTTCTGCACTTGATAAAGTGAAAGATAAAAATGGTCGCTACATGCTACAACCAGATGTAACTTCTCCAACAGGCTATAAATTTGCAGGGCGGGTTATCCATAAGTTTGAAGACAAAGTCATGGGAGAAAATGAAGGTGATATGAAAGCCTTTATCGGTGATGTCAAAGCCTTTGCTACGCTCTTTGATCGTGTTCAGGCTTCTATCAAATGGACAGACAATAACATCTATGGTCAGTTGATGGCTAGCTTTGTCCGTTTCGATACAAAGAAAACAGATGGTAAAGCAGGTTATTATGTAACTTATACAGATGCACCAGCATAAGGAGGAATTGTAAATGACTTATAAAGTAATTCGAGCATTTGCTGACACGACTGATAAAGGTCTAGAACATCAAAACGGTTATTCTTACGAGGTTGGTGATACCTATCCTCGTGAGGGTTTTAAACCTGCGGATGATTTTATGCAATCTCTATGTGATGGGACTAATACAACTGGTTCTATCTTTTTGGTTATTGAAGAGGAAGCAACTATTCCTGAAAATGACAATATTCCAGAAGTGGATGTAGAAAATGCTCATTTAGATGACGATCTTCCAGCAGGAACTGAAGAAAAGCCCAAAAAACGCACTCGCAAAAGCACGAAACAACAGGAAACTGAATGATGGAAGAAGAAGTGATTTTAGAACTTCTAAAGTTACAGCTTGGCATTTCAACTAGTCTTCGTGATGAAATCCTGAAATCTAAAATCCAATCAGCCATCAGTGAGTTAAAGAATGTGCAAGGGTTGAAGCTTAACCCTGAACGTTCGGACCATGTGGATTTTGTGGTAGACTATGTAGCTTATCGCTATAAAAGTGGCGAGGCGGGAAATATGCCTCGTCACTTACAATGGCGCTTGCATAATCTCATCATGGGAGGTGCTCAGTAATGTGGAATGACGAAATCACTCTGATAAAGCGTATAGAAAACGGTCTTGATGAGTTGAAACAACCCGTTTTTGACGAACAAGAAACAAAAATTTTGTGTAAGGTTCGCTCAACGACTCGCGCTGAATTTTATCAAGCACAAGCTGCGCAAGCTGACTTGCGGCCAAGCAAGGTAGTTACGGTGCATACTTATGAGTACCGAGATGAGGAATTTGCTGTATTCCTTGGCAAGCGTTATAAAGTGGAGCGAACCTATGAGGTAGATATTAATGAAATGGAGCTAACTTTGGAGGAGGTACTGTAATGGACCTATCCAACGAAATAGCTAAGTGTCTAAGTGAATATTCGGAAGAAGTCGAAAATGAGCTGGACGAACTGGCAGAAGAAACAGCTAACAAGGCTGTATCAACTTTGAAAGTGAATAGTCCGCGGCGCAAGGGGAAATATGCTGCTCACTGGAAAGTGACCAGAAATAAAAAGGGCAACTATGTTGTACACAATGCTCCTAAAACCTATCGTCTTACTCATTTGCTGGAACGTAGTCATCTACTGCGTAATGGCGGTCGCAGCAAGGCACAGCCTCATATTGCACAAGTTGAGCAACAGGTGATTGAAGAAATCACAAAAGGCGCTGAAAGGATTGTACGAGGATGAAATTAGTAGAATTTGCTGAACTCTTAACTGAAACAGGACTAACTGTTCAGTATCATAGCTTTAAAAAGGGACAGGCTCCCAATCCTCCTTATGTAGTTTACACGACTAGTCGGCCGGTTGTACAGCTAGGGGATAATCAACAGGAATTTAAGGTTGATACTGTAACGGTTGAACTCGTGACAGATAAGAAAGAGCTGGCTTTAGAAGAAAAGCTGGAAAGATTGCTTAATCAAAGCAAACTCTTCTTTGAAAAAGAAGATGAAATTTACATTGATTCTGAGGAGTTATTTGTTGTGACTTACTCAGTTTATCTATATTAAAAGGAGAACTATATAATGACAGAAAAAAATAAAGTAACCTTTGGTCTTGAAAATGTCCATTGGGTAGAAATTGAAAGCGAGTCAGAAGAGGGCGTATTAACATACGGTAGTACAGTACATCCTCAACGTGGTGCGGTTGAACTGACTTTGGATCCATCTGGCGATACAAATACTTTTAAGGCAGATAATATTAACTTCTATACTTCCGAAAGTAATGACGGTTATACTGGAAAGTTGAAAATTGCCAAGCTAACTGATTTGTTTTCTCAAACTATTTTGGGTGAAATGCTAGATCCTACTAGCAAAGTGATGACTGAGGTGGCAAATGCGAAGAAGAAACGTTTTGCCTTGATGTTTCAAATTGAGGGAGATTCTAAAGGAACTCGTCACGTACTGTATAATTGCTCCGCTCAACGTCCTTCTGCTGGTTCTGCTACTAAAGATGGCGGCAATGTCAACACTACCGAGCTAAACTTCAACGCTTCTCCGCGCCCGCTTGATAAAGTCGTGAAACGGCGTACGACCGAAGAAACTCCAGAAGAAACTTACAAGAAATGGTTTGAAAAACCTTTTGAACCTAATCAAGTTTAAGGAGGACAATATGCAACGCACAGTAACAATCAATGACAAGGAGTATAGGCTAGCAAATAATGCCTATACTCCTATTGCTTATAAAGCAGAGTTTGGTAAAGATTATTTTCAAGACTTGTTGGGAATGTTTAAAAACAGTGGGACGCTTCAAAAAATCCTGACTTTGTCAGAAAATGAAGAGTTCAAGACAGAAGATATGGATATTGCTTTGCTGGCCGATTTTGATATGACTTTTTTCCAACGGCTTTTTTACATTTTTGCAAAATCAGCCAACCCTCGAATTGAGACTTTTGAAGAGTTTTATTTAGGAATGGAAGCTTTTCCTTTCGATGTAGTCGGGCAGCCTTTGATGGAAATGTTAAGCGAGGGTATGCAGACTAAAAAAAAGTCGATGAAAGCGCAAATGCAAGTGATGAGTCCTTTACAGTAGAATCTTACTTTTCTTGCTGTAAAGAAACAGGCCTGACTATAGATGATATGAAACATATTAGTTTGGGCATGGCTCTGGATTATCAGACAGACTATGTCAATCTTCGGACAGAAAACGAAGAAGGGACTACTAGAAAAGCAACACAGGCAGATATGGATGCATTCTAACGAGTGCGTCCTTTATTTTATCAAAAAAGAAAGGAGGAATTATGGCGGGAAAAAATATCAAAGGGATTACGATTGAAATTGAAGGAAATACTCAGCCCTTGCAAAAAGCTCTGAAAGGTGTTGATAGTGCTGCCAGTAAGACAACTAAAGAAATTCGAGAAATTGACAAGTCGCTCAAGTTTGATACTGGAAATATTACTTTGTTGACTCAGAAACAAGAGTTATTAGGTAAGCAGGTACAAACGACTAAAGAGAAGTTGGAAGTATTAAAGGGTGCGCAACAACAGGTTGAAGCTCAATTTAAGAGTGGTGAAATCGGAGCTGAGCAATATCGAGCTTTCCAGCGTGAGGTTGTCCAGACTGAAAATGTGCTGAAAGGCTATGAGAGTAAGCTGGAGGGTGTTAATAAAGCACTTGAAAGTAATGGAAATAGTACTAAGTCTAACAAAGACCAGCTGAAAGAGCTCCAGAATGAACAGAAACAGCTGGCTAGTGAATCTGAAAAGGTTGTGAGCAGTTTTAAGCTGCAGGAAAGCCAGATGGGGTCTAACGCTTCTGAGGCTGACAAGCTGGCTTTGGCTGAGCAAAAAATCGGTAAGCAGAGCGAGATTGTCGAAAGACAGATTGCGAATTTGGAGAAACAGCTAGAACTAGCTAAACAAGAATATGGTGAAAATTCGGTTGAAGTCAATAAGTTAGAAACTCAACTGAACGAATCCAAATCAGCCTTTAACAGGCTAGCAAATGAGATGGAAAATCTTGGCAGTTCAAGTAAACAGGCCAATGACGGCTTATCTGAGACGAATAATCTCTTAAAGGCAGAGCTTCTTAATCAATTTTCAGAAAAACTGGCAGATATCAGTCAAAAGTTGGTTGACTTTGGGAAGAATGCTCTTGAGGCTTTTAGAGAAATTGACGAAGGTATGGATACCATCGTCACCAAAACTGGGGCAGGTGGCAAAGCTCTTGAGGAAATGCAGGAAGTTGCTAAAGGTATTGCAACTGAAATGCCTACTAATTTTAGCAATATTGGTCAAGCAGTAGGAGAAGTAAATACTCAATTCCAATTGACAGGAGATGCACTCAAAGCTACGTCTAAAGATATAATCAAGTTTGCTGAAATTAATGGTTCTGATGTGACGAATGCCACTATCCAATCTAAGCAAGCACTTGAAGCTTACGGTCTTTCTGTTGATCATTTATCAGATGTACTGGATTCTACAACATATGTAGCTCAAGAGACTGGAGTGTCAGTAGATGATTTGATGAAAAAAGCTACTGATGGAGCTCCACAAATTAAAATGTTAGGTCTCAGCTTTGATGAAGCAGTTACTTTAATAGGACAAATGGAACAACATGGTGTAGACTCGTCAGCTGCTTTATCTGGATTAACAAAAGCAGCAGGAACTTATACCAAACAAGGTAAATCCATGAAAGAAGGGCTAAAAGAGACCATTGAAGCTATTAAAAATAGCAAGAATGAAACTGAAGCTATGAGCCTAGCTATGGAAATTTTTGGAGCAAAGAAAGCGCCACAGATGGTAGATGCTATCAAACGCGGTACTTTAAGCTTCGAAGACTTGGGTTATACAGCACAAGTCTCAGCTGGTTTAGTTTCCGAAACATACAAAAACACTTTAGACCCAATTGATAAATTCACCACTGCACAAAATGGTTTAAAAATTGTTATGGGTGAAGTTGGAGGAGCTATTGCCGAAACATTTGCACCAGTATTGGAAGTTTTGGTTGGTATTTTTAAACAAGTTGCTGAATGGATTAAAGCTTTGCCTGGTCCTATAAAACAGTTTGTGGTTATTCTTGGTACAGTTGTGACGGTCGCTGGTGTCCTTGCACCTATATTTCTCACTTTACAAGCTGCGGCAGTCGCTTTAGGGACTAGTATAGGAGGAATGATAGCCGCCGCCTTACCTATTATTGGCATTGCTGCCGCTATAGCGGCTGGAATAGCCGCTGTAGTAATTGTTATTAAGTATCTTTGGGAAACAAACGAGGGCTTCCGACAGGCTGTAGAAACGATTTGGAATGCCATCATGTCTGTTATTAACACAGTCATACAATCTATCTCAAACTTTGTCATGTCTATTTGGGGAACGCTGGTTTCTTGGTGGAATGAAAATCAAGAACTGATTAAAGCGACGGCTGAGAAAGTCTGGAATGGAATTCAAGAAGTCATCAAAGTTGTAATGGATATTATAGGACCATTTATACAGGCTTCTTGGGAGAGTATTTCAACGGTTATTTCCACTGCGTGGGAAGTGATTAAGACAGTTGTCGAGACTGCTATCAATGTTGTTTTAGGCATTATTAAAACCGTTATGCAGCTGATAAATGGCGATTGGTCAGGTGCTTGGGAGACAATAAAAAGCGTGGGTGAAACGATTTGGAATGGTATCAAATCGGTAGCAGAATCTATTTTCAACGCATTGGCTCAAATCTTATCAAGTATTTGGGCTGCTATTGCTAGTACAGCTTCTAGTATCTGGAATGGTATTAGCTCTGCTTTAAGCAATGTTTGGAACTCGCTTTTGAGTACGGTCTCAAATGTATTTAATAGCATTTCTAGTGCAATCTCAAATGTTTTCAATGGTATCAGTAATACTGCATCGAGTGTTTGGAATGGCATTAAGGATACTATCGGGAATGCTATCAATACTGCTAAGAATTTAGTAAGCAATGCGATTGATGCCATTAAAGGATTTTTTAATTTTCAAATTTCCTGGCCACATATCCCACTACCTCACTTTCGGGTAAGTGGGTCAGCAAATCCACTTGACTGGCTGAAAGGTGATCTGCCTAGTATTGGAATCGACTGGTACGCTAAAGGCGGTATTTTAACTAAACCGACCATATTCGGGGCTAACGGTAGTAACTTAATGGTTGGTGGCGAAGCTGGAAATGAAGCTGTCCTACCTCTCAACGAGCGAAACCTGAGTGCTATTGGGCGTGGTATTGCTGAAACGATGCAGGGTCAAGCACCAATCATCAACATTAATATCTCTGATAATGTCATTCGAGAAGAAGCAGATATCAATAAGATTGCATCTGCGGTCGCAGATAAAATCGCTTATGAGTTAAGACGTAAGAGAGAATTACAAGGAGGGACTACATGATTAAATATAATGAGTTAGTAATTGACGGTATACATACATCGTCTTTTCCTTATAAAATTATCATTTTAGAATCTCCTAAAATTCAAGTCGGAGAGTCTAAAACAAAACTTTTAAGCCACGATGGCATCAGTGGCTATATTATGCAATCAAATGAACATCGAGAACCGATTGAAAAGGCCTACACAATTCAAATGGTTAATCCTACAGAGCAACAAATTTTGGATTTTTGTGCGCTGCTTGCTAAAAGAAATTTTTGGCTTGAGAATGAACAAAATAAACTCATTCGCTGGTGGTGCTATCAGGTAAAAGTCAGTGATACCGAAAAGGATAAGTTTGGAGTGTATTCTCTAGAAGCACGTTTCGTCTGTCATCCTACTAAATACATGAAGAAAGTTGATAATCAAATATTGTCTAAAAATGGTGTATTAGTGATGAAAGGTTCTTCATTGGCATTTCCTAAAATTATTATCACTGGCCAGAGCGCCTCTGAGACGACTTTTACGGTCGGGAGTCAGGTCATTCGGCTTGAAAAGCTCTCAGAATCGGCCTATATGACCAATAATCCCGCAAATCCTAGCTTCTTAGACGAACAAGGGAAACCTATAAAATGGTCTGGAGATTTTATCAGTCTGAATGCTAATCAGACTGATAAAAATGTCGGCGTAGTTCTGGGTCCTGGTATTCAGTCTATCGAATTTGAAACGAATTGGGGGTGGATATAGTTGCTTTTTTTATTAGATAAAGGTGTAAAAGCTATCAAATGGAATGGCATACCGCTTCATGAAGCTGACTCTGCTATCGTCAAGGAAGAACAGAATGGCGACTTCACCCTGAATGTACGCTATCCGATTACTGATAGCGGTATTTATCAGCTCATTCAGGAAGACATGTTAATAAAAGCTCCAGCGCCTGTGCTAGGTCCGCAGCTTTTCCGCATTAAGAAACCGATTGAAAATGATGATCATCTGGAAATTCAGGCATATCATATTACAGACGATGTGATGAAGCGTTCTGTCAAGCCGCTTAAGGTTGTAAATCTAGGTTGTGCTATGGCACTATCTCAGATGGTTCAAAATGCTAAAGCTGATATTCAAGACTTCTCTTTTACCAGCGATATATGGGATAAGAGAACCTTCAACACTACAGAAGATGATACGTTATATAGTATCTTACTTGATGGGAAGCATTCTATTGTTGGTACATGGGAAGGTGAACTGGTTCGGGATAACTTTGCCTTGACAGTGAAGAAAAACCGTGGGACTAACCGTGGAGTCATCATTACAACTCATAAGAATCTAAAATCGTATCAACGAACAAAAGATTCTCAAAATGTTGTCACTCGTATCTATGCTAAATCTACGTTTAAAGCAGAGGGAGCCGAGGAAGAAACGACTCTCAAAGTTACTGTAGATAGTCCGCTTAGTAACTCTTATCCATATGTAAATGAAAAAGAGTACGAAAATAACAATGCTAAGACAATTGACGAGTTGAAACAGTGGGCAGAGGCTAAATTTAAAAACGAGGGTATTGATAAACCGTCAGATGCTATCAAAATAGAAGCTTATGAGCTTGACGGTCAAGTAGTTCATATGGGCGATATAGTCAATATCAAGAGCCGGAAGCACAATGTGGATCTTTATAAAAAAGCGGTGGCTTATGAATTTGACTGCTTAGCTAACAATGGCAAAGGAGCATATATCTCCATCACATTTGATGATAAACCGGGAGTTGGCGGTTCTAGAGTGTCTAATGGAATATCATCTGTTGCTAATGAGATATTAGAAATAGGAAATTCGGCTCAAGAAATTGCTATCGAACGAGCTCTTAGGAATGCTGATAAAGCATTTGATGCAGAATTTGAAAAACAGAAAAGCTTAATCAACGATGGTATTGAACAAGCGAAAGCTAAAGCGGAACAAGTTAAATCTGAAATCAATCAATCCATTGAACAGAAATTGCAGCAGACGAAAAGCGAAGTTGTCGAGAAAGTCAAGCAAGACTTAAATCAAGGTTTGGCGAATGCTAACGCTGAGATTAACAAGGTCAAGCAAAATCTAACGAATTTACAAAACAACTCAGAAGCTACTACCAAGCAGTTAAAATCTGACCTAGTCGGCATCCGCACTAAACAGAGCGAAGCTGAAGCCGAAATTAACAAGCAGGTACAAGCACTAACTAAAACTAAAGACGAGTTAGCAGGCGTGAAGTCCGCTCAGGCAACATTTGAGCAGACCGCAACACGCAAGCTGGCTGAGTTGACGAATTTAACCAATGGCAAGGCAGAACGGTCTTACGTTGAACAAACGTCACGAGAATTGCTAAGCAAGATTGCCAGTGTTTCTGTTGGTGGTCGGAATCTTTTTTTAAACTCACTTTTTAAGCAGGACATCAAAAAGACTGGCATTTGGCCGACTAGCACCTACACAGCTATTGTTGATAGCGAAAGTAAGTATCTTGGTTGCAATGCTTTAAAAATCGTTGGACAAGACCCAGCTGGCAAGGACGGCGGCAATCCCAAAATCACCTATCCAGCTCTAGGAATGTTTGGCGAGGTTGTGGCAGGAAGTGCAACAGACCGAGATGTGGTTATTAGTTTTTATGCAAAATCTGCTAAAAACGGAACAATCCTCTTATCAAGATTGGGAAATGTGGGCTACGCAGATAATCAAAACGTGAACTTAACAACTGAAATTAAGTATTATGCAGTAAAAATCCCCAGAAGCGCAACAAAAAACGCCAAGCAGGCGACTAACGAATGGCTTTTTAGACTTAATCGAGCTGACACTGTCTGGATTTGGATGCCAAAATTTGAATTTGGAACAATTGATACAGCCTACTCAGAAGCTCCTGAGGATATGGGCAGCCAAATATCAGCAGTCGAGTCCAGTTTTAAGCAACGTGCTGATTCACTAGAAGCGGGTGTGACACGCTTAACCGAGGGACTTAAGACCAAGGCTGACGCCAGCGCGGTTAATGTACTAGCTGATAGTATTAAGCAGTCCGTCAAGTCATTAGAGACAGATACACAAAACAAGCTGAATCAAAAGCTCAGTACGACTGAGTTTGAAGTGCGAGCGGCTGGTATTAGACAAGAGATTGTCAATGCAACGAAAGATAAGGCTGATAAGTCGCTGGTCACGGCTGAAGCCGGCAAAATACGTGAGGAGATTAGCCGACTTTCTGTTGGTGGGCGGAATCTATTAAAAGGCTCAAAGGGAGAATTTAAACCGGATAGAAATCCATCAAATTTTGATAATTGGCAAGTATTCTATGCATCTGAAATATATCTTGAAGAAGGCAAGCAATATATTATCAGTGGTAAAACTGATGGTATATTCTCTAATAACCACCAGCCAACAACAGAAAGTGATAATGTCGTTTTTTGGTTTTTGAACAAGTCGTGGACAGTAGTACAAATAGTTTCAGGGTCGGATACTGGAACGACCGGTACCAAATTCATCTGGAACAAACCAAGCGGAACCTATCACTTGCGAGTGAATACTTATCATAAAGACGCTCGAAAAAAAGTTTGGGAAGTCAAAGTCGAGCAAGGCACTATCAAGACCGATTGGAGCCCAGCTCCTGAAGATGTAGATGAGCAAATCATAGCCGCTAAGACTACATTTGAGAAAACTGCTGAAGGTCTAAAAACAGATATGACCGCCGTTAAATCTTATGTGGCTGGTGACGGTAAGCGCAGAGAGCAGCTAGAGCAGTACACTCGTACAGAAACAGCAAAGAGCACAGAAGCCTTACGAAAACAAGTGTCTGAAAGCTATGTTGCGAAATCTCAACACACAGAAGACATAAGAGGGATTGCGAGGCGGTTCGAGGAGCTGGTAATTGGCGGAAACAACTTACTAGCTTATGCGAATTTAAACGAGGGTGGTTATTACCAAAATGCCTTTAAAAAAGATCCTGCCTATATCTACTCGAAGTTGATTGAAATTAAAAACAAAAATTACTGTTTGCAAGTCTGGGAATTAAGGTCAATCGAGAAAAAGAATTGGGTAGGAATCCAGTATTTTGATGAAACGAAACAACCTCTAGCGAATGGTTATAGTACATTTTGGTTCAATGGGTATTTTAAACAGCTTTTGCAAGTACCAGCAGCCGCAAAGTATATTGCTATCTCACTGGATAAGCGAGCACTGAATAAGGACGAAATCAAATTTAAGTTAGAAGCAGGAGCTGTCCCTACTGACTGGAGCCCTGCACCAGAAGACAGCAAGAATTACACAAACACGAAGTTAGCAGAGTACAAACAGACGGTAGATGGTGAGTTTAAAAAACTTCAATCCTCTGTCGGTGAAATGGTGAAAAAGACAGATATTAATATCACACCTGGACAAATCAGTTTTGGCACAGGTAAGGTCGTTAATGGCAAGACGATTGCCAGTCTTTTTGTACAAAATCCTGAAAGCATCAAAGCCATTACAAAACTTATGCGCATAACGGGTGACTTGATTGTGGACGGGTCTATTACAGGACGAAATTTAGCAGCTAATACAATCACAACTGCCCATCTAGCAGCTGGAGCAGTGACGACAGAAGTTCTGGCAGCAGACGCAGTAACAGCTGCTGAATTAAAAGTAGATTATGCTCTCGTTCGCAAGTTGACTGCGGATGATGCTTTGTTAAACAATTTGGTAGCTAAGCAAGCGTTTATCAATAAACTGTCAACAATTGACTTTAGCGCTACGCAAATCAAAGGCGGCCTTTTAAAATCGTTAAACGGAAATACCAGATTTGATTTAAGTTCCGGTACACTGGAATTTTATACAGACGATCCGGCTATAAGACGAGTAACGGGTGGTTTTCCGAATCAGTTTGTAAAATTCGCGACCGGTTCCTCAAATGGTACAAAGGTTGGGGTCACAGTTATTGGTTCGAACCGCTGGGGAAGTGAAAGCTCTAATGATGGTGGTTTTGTAGGCATTCGGGCATGGAATGGAAATGGAGTTGATTCAATTGATGTTGTAGGTGATGCTGTAAGATTTGCCAGCTCAGCATACGAAAACGCGGATGGTTGGGTAGTTTCTACAACAGGAAAACTGCAAATTTATCCGAGACGGCAACAAGACCGCCGAGAATCTGTTTTGCAAGTAGGTGATGTGTGGCTATATCTTGAAAATTCGGGGACTTACTATTCATCATTGCATGGAATTTTACAATCGATTGCCAATCGAATTAATTCGCTTATTGATAACGTAGAATTATTACACCATAATAAAACAACCGAACACGGATATTCTTATTCTATCCCAAGTAAATTAACTATTTAAAGGAGAAACGCATGAACGAAAACGTATACACTTACATGTTTACTGATTTGAAAAATCAAATCGGTGACAAAGCGCTAGAAGCAGCAGAATTTAAGGCACGCTTGATTCAAGCGCAAGCCGAAAACGAAAACCTTCAGGCACGAGTGCAAGAGCTGGAAGCTCTGCTTGAAGAACAAACGAAGCCAGCCGAAGAAAAAGGAGAATAATTATGACATTAGAAATCGTAAAAACAACAAAACTTGTAGGCAACATCAAGATTGATGATACCCTTGTAAAAACAATGGCCGCAGACATTGATGAAAAAGGAATCACTTCTTTTAGTGAGTGGATTAATAACACGGAATTATATTCTAAGAATCGCCGTGAAATCCGCAAGCAGGAAGCGGAATTTCAAAACAAAATCTATGAAGTAGAAGATGCGATTATTTCGGAATTAGAATCTGGAAATAAGGAAAAGTAATCGAGGTGGCCAAATGTGGATTTACTAAGCTTTGTAGACAAATTGACGCCAATTCTAGTCGTCATTATTCCAAGCTATTTTAGTTTTCGTGGAACTCAAAATAGTAAAGAGACGGATAAAAAAATACAAGTTTTATCCGCAGAAATCGGTGGTTTAAAAGAAGCTGTTGTTGGTGTGCAGGACATTGGAAACAAAAACAACCAAGATTTGAGCTTGATTCAAAAAGGGCTTCAACGGTTGCAGCGTTTTCGACTGCAGGAAAATTTAAAAAAAGCACTGAGACGGGGCTGGACTACCCAGCATGAGTTAGAAGAACTCACCCGTCTCTTTGAAAGTTATGTCGAACTTGGTGGCAATGGAGCTATCAAGATACTGTTCGAAAAATTCTCGAACTTGGAAATTAGAGAGGAAAAATAATATGCAACAAATTCAAGAAATCATAATCGGTGGATCAATGAGTATCCTTACTATTTTGGCAGGAATCATTGTTCACGCAGTCAAAAGTTGGCTTGTCACAAAAGGCGGGACAAATGCGGTTAAAATCGTTGAAATTTTAGCTAAAAACGCAGTTAATGCAGTTGAGCAAATCAATAAAGAGACAGACCTTAAAGGCGAGGATAAGTTAAACCAATAAAAAATACATTGTTCAAGAGCTTGAAAAATACAATGTTTATATGTCTGATAAAGACTTAGACATGTTTGTTGAGTCTGCAGTCCGCGAAATGCACAATAATTGGAAAGGAAAATAATATGGCAACAACACAAGATGTTTTAAATTTTGCTGTAAATTTGGCTAATCAAGGTATTGGTGTTGACCAAGACGGCGTATTTGGCACGCAGTGTGTGGACTTACCTAATGCCATCTCTAGTCAGCTTTTTGGTAAAACTCTTTGGGGCAATGCCATTAACCTCTTAAACAGTGCCGCATCTCTTGGCTATGAAGTGGAATATAATGAGGCAGGCAATGTCAATAGCAAACCACGAGCAAGTGCCGTATTTGTTATGGACACAACTTATATTTACGATCATGAATACGGTCATACTGGAGTTGTCATCGAAGATAGTGACGGTTACACCATGCGAACGATCGAACAAAACATTGATGGTAATGCAGATAGCTTGTATGTTGGCGGGCCTGCTCGATATAATACACGTAATTTTGATGGCGTGGTAGGCTGGTTCTACTTCCCGGTAAATGATGACAATTATAGTCCATTGCCAGCACCTCAGCTAACACCGGGCGAGACTGTTATCAACGAAGAAACAGGCACATTTACTGTCGAAGTATCAGCACTCAATGTACGCGCAAGTGCTGGATTGTCCGCTGAAATCGTGGCAGTCTACACAGTGGGTCAAGAAATCAATTATGATGGCTGGTGTGACAAAGATGGCTATATTTGGATCACTTATATTGCAGCCTCTGGCAATCGTCGCTATGTTGCTGTCGGACAGTCAGAAAATGGTCGCCGTGTAACTAGCTTTGGTAGCTTTAGATAACTGCTCGACAGACAAATTACCCCTCGGTTTATACCGAGGGTTTTTTATTGTAAAAATTTTAAAAAAAATAAAAAAAGTTGGTAAAAAGTGTTGACATTCACGGCGTGCCGTGATATAATATAATCAGAAAGGAGGAAAGATATGAAAATCTCAGAGATTGCCGATTTAATGGTAGCAACCGGAACCCTGTTGACAGGGATTGCAAGTGTTATCATGGCAATAAAAAAAGAGCCAAAAGAACGCAAGCCACGCAAAGCAAAGCGGTTCAAATAAGGCTCTGTAGGTCAGGGGCGAAAGCCCCTGCTCCTACTTTGATTATATCATATCAAACGAAAAAATGAAATATTTACCAATATTCGTACTCGTGTTCTTTGTATTTATAGTAATCCTAAAGGATAAACGAAAGTGAAATCAGAAAGGATTCCAAAATGAGAGAAGAAATCCAAAAACTACTTGAAAGTAATGAAAGTACAAGCTCAATTGCTAAAGGAGCAGAGATTCCGTGGTCAACTGTAGCTGATTTAAGAAGTGGTAAAACAAGCATGGATAAAATGACGTTATTGACTGCCGAAAAATTGTATAGCTATGCAAGAGAGGTTTTGTCATAAAAACTAAAATATTTTAAGAACTTTTCAATGATGATAGATCGATTTTTTGTGTATAAAAAATCATGAAAATAGAAATAATTACTTTGCAAAAATGAGGTAGGAAAAACAGTCCGCCCCAAATTCGCCCCAAAATATTTTTAAAGTTAGCCTGATTTAACCTGACGGAAAATCAAAAAAGCCCGATTTTACGGGCTTTTCATTCGGTTAATTCCTGATAAGTCAGGTACTGAAAGGCGGTAGACGGATTTGAACCGACGATCAAGCTTTTGCAGAGCCGTGCCTTACCACTTGGCTATACCGCCACAACTTTTACTATTTTATCGTAAAAAATCATTTTCGTCAAGAGTGTAGATTTGTTTCTATCGGTAAAATTGTAGCGCTTCATCATCTAAGATTAAACTATAGAATAAACGGATGGAGATTGAGAAGACTATAAAAAAGAAGAATACCTCTTGTAAAATAGAAGAACTTTTGATATGATAGTAGATGTCGTGTAATCGGCAAATACTCATTTCAGATGAATTGTGAAATTGTTGCCTACGGGTGATTTTGCAAGTTGAAATCTGAAAGAGGAAAAAAACAAAAAGGAGATCTTACTCATGGCAGTAATTTCAATGAAACAACTTCTTGAGGCTGGTGTGCACTTTGGTCACCAAACTCGTCGCTGGAACCCTAAGATGGCGAAATACATCTTTACAGAACGTAACGGTATCCACGTAATTGACCTTCAGCAAACTGTAAAATTTGCAGATCAAGCATATGATTTTATGCGCGATGCTGCTGCTAACGATGCGGTTATCTTGTTTGTTGGTACGAAAAAGCAAGCTGCTGATGCTGTAAAAGATGAAGCAGAACGTGCAGGTCAATACTACATCAACCACCGTTGGTTGGGTGGAACTCTCACTAACTGGGAAACGATCCAAAAACGTGTTGCTCGTTTGAAAGAAATCAAACGCATGGAAGAAGACGGAATTTTTGACGTGCTTCCTAAGAAAGAAGTCGCTCTTTTGAATAAACAACGCGCTCGTCTTGAAAAATTCTTGGGTGGTATCGAAGAAATGCCTCGCATCCCAGACGTAATGTACGTTGTTGATCCACATAAAGAACAAATCGCTGTAAAAGAAGCTAAGAAGCTTGGTATTCCAGTGGTTGCGATGGTCGACACGAATACAGATCCAGATGACATTGATGTGATTATTCCAGCAAATGATGATGCTATCCGCGCTGTTAAATTAATCACTGCGAAAATGGCTGATGCGATTATCGAAGGGCGTCAAGGTGAAGATAACGTTGAATCAGTAGAAGCAGAATTAGCTGCAACTGATACACAAGCTGATTCTATCGAAGAAATCGTTGAAGTTGTTGAAGGCTCAAACGAATAATCAAGTAACGAACCTATGGGGCGGGGCCTAGCCCTCCCCTTTTTATTCAATCAAATCGTAATATCTTAATTGGAGGATCAAAATGGCAGAAATTACAGCTAAGCTTGTAAAAGAATTGCGTGAAAAATCTGGTGCTGGTGTCATGGATGCAAAAAAAGCACTTGTAGAAGTAGATGGCGATATCGAAAAAGCAATCGAATTGCTTCGTGAAAAAGGTATGGCAAAAGCTGCTAAAAAAGCAGATCGTGTTGCTGCTGAAGGATTGACTGGTGTCTATGTGAGTGGCAATATCGCTGCTATCGTTGAAGTGAATTCAGAAACAGATTTTGTAGCAAAAAATGCTCAATTTGTTGAATTAGTAAACGAAACGGCTAAAGTGATTGCAGAAGGCAAACCAGCGAACAATGAAGAAGCACTTGCTTTGACAATGCCTTCAGGTGAAACACTTGAAGCTGCTTATGTTAGTGCAACTGCTACAATCGGAGAAAAAATCTCATTCCGTCGTTTTGCAGTTGTTGAAAAAGCAGATGATCAAGTATTTGGAGCTTACCAACACAATGGTGGACGTATCGGCGTTATCACAGTTCTTTCTGGCAGTGACGAAGATCTTGCAAAACACGTGGCAATGCATGTTGCCGCTATGAAACCTTCCGTTCTTTCATACAAAGAATTGAGCGAAGAATTTATCCATGATGAATTGGCTCAAATGAACCATAAAATTGACCAAGACAATGAAAGCCGTGCAATGGTTGGTAAACCAGCACTTCCACACTACAAATTTGGTTCTAAACTTCAATTGACAGATGAAGTGATTGCACAAGCTGAAGAAGATATTAAAGCAGGTCTTGCGGCTGAAGGTAAGCCAGAAAAAATCTGGGACAAAATCATCCCTGGTAAGATGGATCGCTTTATGTTAGATAACACAAAAGTTGACCAACAATATACACTCTTAGCCCAAATTTATATTATGGATGACAGCAAAACTGTTGAAGCATTCCTTGAAAGTCAAGGGGCTACAATCGCTAGCTTTACACGTTTTGAAGTAGGTGACGGTATTGAAAAAGCTGCCAATGATTTTGAATCAGAAGTAGCTGCTACAATGGCTGCTGCACTTGGACAAAACTAAGTTAATCAATTATGTAAATGGCAAACAAAAGGTTAGAGAACAGATGAAGTTCTCTAACCTTTTTTAGCTGCGGTTACTATTTTACAATTCGTTTCGTGAATCCTTTGTGTGAAATGACTAAGTCTACAAAGATTAAAACAACTAAGGAGATAAGTAGATAAGTAATTTCAGAGTAGGTGAAAGCAATTCGATAAGTTTGTGTAAAAAGAATAGCAAAAACACTGGTAACAACGATGGCTAAATCAATTGTCCATTTTGTTTTAGGTTTTATTGAAGACGGTTCAAATAAAAACGGGGCAAATAAACAGGCGACTAATGTGGCGACTTGAACATCTACATAGTCAGCAGAAATAATTGTAAAAAAGAATAAAGTTGAAAACAACCAAACCAGTATATGACGTGTATATTTGAACCAATCCATTTTCATTCATTTGGCCTCCTTTTATTGATATCGTCAAATTTTCATCTATATTATAACGCTTTAAAATTAAAAGGCAAGCGTTTACACTTGAATTTTTGCTGATAGATAAGCTTTTTCACTTGCTTGAATAATCAGACTTTTCAGTTTTTCATTTAGCTCTTTTTCTTTTAAAAAGAGAAGAATTTCGGTATAATATTAGTCAAAGATAGTCAATGTCAGTTGTGGGTAGTTGTTTATAGACTGAGACCAAAAAGAAAGGAGTTGTCATGAGTAATAAAAATACATCAGATAATATTGAAGAATATATTAAAACTCTTTTGGCACAGGCAGGGATTGCGGAGCTGAAGCGAAGCGAAATTGCGGACGTTTTTCAGGTTGTTCCTAGCCAGATAAATTATGTAATAAAGACGCGCTTTACGGAGAGTCGTGGCTATGTTGTTGAAAGTAAGCGTGGTGGAGGAGGCTATATTCGGATTGGTCGAATTGAATTTTCCAATCACCATGAGTTGCTTTGTGATTTGTTGCATAGCGTTGGTGAGCAGATTAGCCATCAGATCTTTACAGATATTATTCAGCTGTTATTTGATGAACAGATCATGACAGAACGAGAAGGGAATCTTCTTTTAGCAACGACAACAGACAGGGTATTGGGGACAAATGCTGCACAGATTCGTGCGCGGATGTTAAAGAAAATTTTACAGCAAGTTGATAGAAAAGGGAAAAACTAATATATGAAACATTCAAAAGCTTTGACAGAAAGTATTGAATCAGCACAGTTATTAGCAAGTCATTTTGAAACGGATTATTTAGAGTCTTGGCAGCTGTTGATTGCTATGGCAAATAATCCTTATAGTGTTGCTGGTTCAGTTTTAAATGATTATCCACTTGAAATTGATGATTTTGAAAAGGCGGCTTTTCATATCACGGGGAAAGTCTATCAACAAGAGGGAGCTTTTACTATTTGGCCGTTTTCTTATCGCATGAAAGTGTTATTTTTGACTGCTGAACAAATTGCAGAGGCGGTTCATGCCAAGAACCTTGGGACAGAGCATGTGTTGCTAGCTATGTTATTTGACCGAGGAAGTTTGGCAGCGCGTATTCTTGAATTTATTGGTTTTAGTTACGAAGATAAAGAAGGTGCTCTACGCATGACAGATCTTCGGAAAAATTTAGAGCATAAGGCAAGCTGGAATAAAGAGGATTTAAAGGCGATTCGTCACCTAAATAAAAATGCTGCAGCAACAAGACAAACGATGGCTAATATGATGGGAATGCCTCCTGCAACCAGTGGCGGACTAGAAGATTATACTCGTGATCTAACTGAAATGGCTCATATGGGCCTTTTAGAACCGGTCATTGGGCGGGATAAAGAGATTTCTCGCATGCTTCAGATTTTAAGTCGCAAGACGAAAAATAATCCAGTTTTGGTAGGAGATGCAGGAGTTGGGAAGACAGCATTAGCCCTTGGTTTGGCGCAACGTGTGGCAGCTGGTCAAGTTCCAAATGAGCTTGCAAAGATGAGAGTTTTAGAGCTAGATTTAATGAATGTGGTGGCTGGAACTCGTTTTCGTGGTGATTTTGAGGAACGGATGAACAATATTATCAATGATATTGAAGCAGATGGACATGTCATTCTTTTCATTGATGAGCTTCATACTATTATGGGGTCGGGTAGCGGGATTGACTCGACATTAGATGCAGCGAACATTCTCAAGCCAGCTTTGGCCAGAGGGACACTCAGAACGGTCGGCGCAACGACACAAGAAGAGTACCAGAAATATATTGAAAAGGACGCAGCTCTTTCACGGCGCTTTGCTAAGGTTGCTATTGAAGAGCCAACAGTAGCTGATAGTATTGCGATTTTACAAGGGCTAAAGAAAACTTATGAAGATCACCACAAGGTCGTGATTACGGATTCGGCCATTGAGACGGCTGTTAAGTATGCTCATCGTTATCTAACAAGCAAACATCTACCGGATTCGGCCATTGATTTGCTAGATGAAGCCGCTGCAACAGTACAAAATAAAGGTCCGCAAAATCACGTAAAAGTCGAATTGAGTGCAGCAGACGAGGCTTTAATGGCAGGCAATTGGAACAAAGTTAGTACGTTGTTGGAGAAAGAGAGTCAGCCGATTGTCTATAAATTAAGAGTGAAAGACGAGGATGTTTTGGCAACGCTCAGCAGTTTATCAGGTATTCCCGTGCAAAAGTTGACGCAAACAGATGCGAAGAAATACCTCAATTTAGAAAAGGAACTGCACAAGCGGGTCATTGGGCAAAATGAAGCAATTTCTGCTATTAGTCGAGCGATTAGGCGCAATCAATCTGGTATCCGCACTAGCAAGCGTCCAATTGGCTCCTTTATGTTCTTAGGGCCAACCGGGGTCGGAAAAACTGAGCTAGCTAAGGCTTTGGCAGAAGTTCTCTTTGATGACGAAACAGCACTGATTCGTTTTGATATGAGTGAATACATGGAAAAATTTGCTGCCAGTCGCCTCAATGGAGCGCCTCCAGGTTATGTTGGTTATGAAGAAGGGGGCGAATTGACTGAAAAAGTTCGCAATCGTCCGTACTCTGTGCTCCTCTTTGATGAGGTAGAAAAAGCTCATCCTGATATTTTCAATGTGCTTCTCCAAGTCTTAGATGACGGGGTGCTGACAGACAGCAAGGGGCGTAAGGTGGATTTTTCCAATACCATTATCATTATGACCAGCAATCTTGGTGCGACAAGTTTGCGGGACGACAAGACGGTTGGTTTTGGAGCAAGAGATGTTCACTTTGATCATGAAAGCATGGAAAAACGTATGATGGAAGAGCTCAAGAAAAGTTATCGTCCAGAATTTATTAACCGAATTGATGAAAAGGTTGTTTTTCACAGTTTGACTAGCGAAGACATGCAGGAAGTGGTGAAAATTATGGTGCAACCGCTCATTTCTAGTCTTGCAGAAAAAGGAATTAAACTCAAATTCCAGCCGAGTGCTTTGAAGCTTCTAGCTCAAGAGGGCTATGATCCTGAAATGGGAGCTCGTCCATTGCGTCGAATTCTACAAACTCGGGTGGAAGACCATTTATCAGAATTACTTTTAGCAGGTGAGCTAAAAACGGGACAAAGCTTGAAAGTCGGTGTCAAGGCTGGAAAATTGAAGTTTGAAGTGCTCTGAGTTTTTATTCGAAGCATTCATCAGGGAGTAGATAAGGTATTTTAATATGGATATTCGTGAAATGGTAGAAGCAGATTACGACCAAGTTTACCAATTATGGCTGTCATGTGCAGGTATGGGCTTAAATCATTTGGATGATTCTAAGGAGGGGATTGCACAGTTTCTAAAAAGGAACCCTCAAACTTGTCTGGTAGCAGTAGAAAATCAAATAATTATTGGAGCGATTTTAGTTGGCTTTGATGGTCGAAGGGCGTATATCTATCATACAGCTGTTCATCCGAATTACCGTAGGAGAGGGATTGCTCGACAGTTGGTTGAAACAGTTTTAACTGTCTTAGATGAGTTGAAAATTCATAAGGTTGCCTTGGTTGTCTTTAAAAGGAATGCAGAAGGAAACAAGTTTTGGGAGAAATTAGGATTCTCTGTTCGAGAAGATCTCATTTACCGCAATCAAGCAAGGACTGAAATGGTTCGGCTGGATACCTAGTAGAAATGACTAATAAAAAAACATCAACCATTTAGGAATAATTTCCCAGATGATTGGTGTTTTTTTAATGTTTAAACTTGTAGCAATTCTTCAATTTCTGCAAGACTGTTGGCTTGGGAAATAGCGCTGCGGAGTTTGGCAGCACCAGCTGTTCCGCGGAGGTAATGAGGTGCTAAGCCACGAAATTCTCTAATGGCGATATGCTCGCCCTTGAGGTCAATTAGACGTTTCAAATGATCGTAAGCGACTTGCATTTTATCCTCAAAGCTGAGATCAGGCAGGATTTCTCCTGTTTCAAAATAGTGGTTAATCTGATGAAAAAGATACGGATTGCCCATAGCAGCGCGCCCAATCATGACAGCATCTGCCCCCACTTTTTCTATACGCTGTTGAGCATCTTGGACAGTACGAATATCGCCATTGGCAATAAAAGGAATCTTGGTTAAGGCTTGCGCAACATTGTGGAGGGTTTCAAGATCAGCGTGCCCAGTGTACATTTGTTCGCGTGTACGACCGTGCATAGCAAGAGCCGCCGCACCAGCAGCTTCAGCTGCAAGAGCATTTTCCACAGCTAGTGCGGCATCTGCCCAACCAGTACGCATTTTCACGGTTAACGGAATATCTAGAACAGAACGAACTTTATTGATAATGGAATAGATTTTTTCTGGATCTTTGAGCCATTTTGCTCCAGCTTCGTTTTTGACAATTTTATTGACGGGACAGCCCATATTAATATCCACAATATCTGTTTGGGTATTTTCTTGGATAAATTCGGCAGCGCGCGCCAAACTATCTTCGTCACTCCCAAACAACTGAATGGAAACGGGATGTTCTCCTTCATCAATATGCAGCATGTGAAGTGTCTTTTCGTTGTTGTACTGAATGCCCTTGTCTGAGACCATTTCCATGACGACAAGACCTGCACCCAACTCTTTTGCAATCGTCCGAAAAGCTGAATTGGTGACGCCTGCCATGGGAGCAAGAACAGTCCGGTTGGGAATTTTTACATCACCAATCAAAAAAGGGGTATTAAGATTTGTCACGAATGAGTTCCTCCAAGTCTTTTTCGTCAAAATGATATGTGCTTTGGCAGAATTGGCAAGTGATTTCAGCGCCGTGGTCTTCATCTCGCATTTCTTCAAGATCTGACTTAGGTAGGCTTGAGAGGGCATTTAAAAACCGTTCTTTGCTGCAATCACATTGGAAGCGGAGCTCTTCTTCTGACAAGCGTTTGTAGGGATCGTTGCCATAGATAGCTGAAAGCAAGGCTTCAATATGGTTTTCAGATTCCAAAAGTGTTGAGATAGCAGGCATTTCTTGGATTCGTTTTTCAAAGCGGGTGATTTCTTCTTCTTTGGCACCAGGGAGAACTTGCAAGAGAAATCCGCCAGCAACCTTGACCTTGTCGTTGGTATCTAGTAGAACGTTCAAGCCAACAGCTGAAGGAGTCTGTTGACTTTCTGTTAGGTAGAATGCAAGGTCTTCTCCAATCTCACCGGACACAAGTGGAGTCATAGAATGATAAGGATTTCCAGTTCCATAATCCGTAATAACGAGAAATTCTCCATTTCCAACGAATGGTCCAACCAACACTTCACCTGTTGCAGTTTTTTTAATGTCCACACCGGAATTTTGCACATAGCCTTTGACAGTACCTTTTGTATCTGCGACGGTGATAATCGCACCGAGAGAGCTTGTACCTAGTACTTTGACGGTGATTTTTGTATCTCCTTTTTCGTTTGCGGCAAGGATTTGACTGGCAATGAGTGTGCGACCTAACGCTACGGTTGAGCTAGCAAGGGTCTGGTGTTTTTCCTGAGCTGTTCGAACGGTTTCGGTACTATCTAGTACATAAGCTCGGAAAGCTCCGTTTTCTGAAATAGTTTTAATAATCTTATCCATACCTTTTATTGTAACATAAAAAAGAAAAGGGAGCGGGACAAAAATCAGTATTTCGTAAGAAAGTGATTTTGTTGTCCTGCCCCGCACCATTGACGAGGTTGTCATTATTTACATGGCAAAGAGTTAGTGCTATATACTGTTACTTTATTTGGATGAAACAGCATACCACAAGAGTTTATTTTTGTCTTACGTCCATGTTTCAGCTCGTTATGTTTCACTTGTAGTCGGTTTATCCACTTCTTTTTGGATTTCTTTTCCCTGATCTAGCAAAGCTTGGATAATTTTTTGGTCGCGTAGTTTAACAGAGTCATTAATGGTTTCAGCGGATTTGATTACAGTTGCTTCAAGGAGAGCGCGTTTTTCCCGCCCTTTATCAATGGCAGAGATGATTCCTTGGTTTTGAGCGACTAAGCTTTCAGCTAATTTGGTAACGGATTCGACAGCGATTGTTGGATTTTGGGAAATCCTCTCCATTTGTGGAATGACTTCTTTGCTGGTTTCAGCTAGCATTTGCAGCGCTGCGTTGTTGGCATTGGAAATAGCGTCTGCTACTTGACCAGATTTCATTGATTGCTGCAGGATTCCTAGTTGAGCGATAGAGAGCTTCATAGTCGGAATGGTATTGCGACGGAGCATGCCAAGTTTTTGGCGCATATCAGAAGATACTTTTACGAGATTACGCATTTGCGGGGTAGTGGCCCAAGCGACATATAGACGGCTGATATATTCTGTATGTTGTTGTTCCAATGTATTAACAACCTCAGTTAAGCGAGCCAATTCTTGTGATTTGGTTTGGTAATCGAGAGTGGCAGTATCTAATTGTGCCACCTCATTTTGAAGAGTCGAGGCACGCGCACCAGCTTCTTTTTGAGTGGCTTCGATAAAGGAAATGACACCGACTAGATTTTCAATGGATTTGGTGTTGTCTTCAATTAACATTTCGGCAGAAACGATATTGCGTGCGAGCAGATCTTCTTGCTTGACGACAGTGGCAGCCATACTATCCATTTTTTGCTCAATATTTTGTGAATCAAAATAGAACTCTTGCAAGGTGTTCTTACTTTGTTTAAAGAGTTTTTCTAAAAAATTTGGCTTTTTATCTAGTTCTGCAATTTGAGTATCCTTATATTTAGCAACAAAACCATTTAACTCTTTGTTGGTGTTTTTTAACAATTCATCTACTTGTGGGATTTGAAGTTTCTTTTGTTCGGCTAAAATGCGATTAACAGTATTATTAACTTCTTCGACTGCAGCCTGCCCAAAATCTAAAAGAGTATTTTGATCGGAAATAAAGTTATCTACCAGCTGAGGGGCTTTTGCTATGATCGCATCTTGTTGTTCAGGAGTTAATTTCTCCAAAAAGTTCATCTGTCCGTTTGCTTGTGTTTCGGTTGATTCGATGATTTCAGTAGTTCTGTCTGTTTTGGAAATGGCATTATTAGCGATTTTGTCGATGTCAAAGTTAAATTCTTGGCTCATAAGGTCTCCTTTTGATGGTTATAGTTCGGTATTGGGTTCTTTTTTACTTAAAATCCTCAAGCTGATATCAAAATCTCGTAGATCCGCTTCGTTGAGTTGACGGAGTGTTTCATCCAAGTCTAAATCAAACTGCTCAATAGCTGCTTTGGCGCTAGAAAGTCGTTCTTCTGCATTATAAAAATCTTTCGGAGAGGTCTTGATTTTTAGGTAGCCTTCCAAAATATCCTCATAATGCTCCATTTGAGACTGATGGATCGCAGTTAATTCTTCCTTGTTGTTGCTTTCTGACTGAGAAATTTTCTTGAGAATAGCTTCATGGTCAGTTTGGATATTGTGAATGGTTTCGAGCAATTCTGGTGCTAATTCTTCAAGGCTTGTCTTTGTACTCTCAGCATCTTGCGTGCGGAGGTTGTAAAGTTGAGCATGAATGTCTGCTGTTACGTCTTGCACTTTCCGTTGAATCCGCTGGTAAATCTCAGGTGAGATATGTTTTTTCAAGGTATCAGTCCGACTTTGGATATAGCTTAATTGAGGTAAGAGCTGTTCAGCTAACTGTTGGTATTTTTCATAAGCCTTTTCTTCTAGATAAGCATCTAATTGTTTGATTCGACTATCTGCGGCACCGATTTCCTCTTTCAAATCTTCAATTTGCTGACTGGCGCTAGGTCCTGTGATTTTTTTCGGCTGATGGGTTGCATAGTAGTAAATTCCGTAGCCTATACCGACAGCAAAGAGGATTGGGATGAGGTACTGCATAATAATACCGACTGCGATAAAAATAAGCAGTATACCAATCCATCTTCTAGAACGTACATTTCTATAATCTCTTCTGGACATAAATTATCTAATCCCGTTTCTTCTGAAATTTCTAAGTCTATTTTAGCATAAAAAAGCATCAAAGACGGAACTGAACGGTATTTTTAATAAAAAGTTTGGCTGAAAATAATCATGGACTGCTAAGATTTTTTAAAAATTTCTTGGCTTAGAGTGCACTCCAAGGTATATAATAAAAGTGTAAATGTCTTATCTTTTTGATGAATGTGGAGCATCATCTTTTTAATAGAGAAAGGAACAATAAGATGAAAGCAGCAGTTTTTGTAGAACCAGGAAAAATGGAGGTAAGAGAGGTTGCACGTCTAGATGCTATTTGTCGGACGCGTCGGTGTGCCTCATACAGGAGACATCAATATCGGTGACTACTGGATGGTCAACTTGGCAATGGCTGGCGGACCGGCTTCTTGTACAACTTATGACAAAGAAATCTTGCTAAAAGCAGTTCTAGACGGTCGAATCAATCCTGGTAAAGTTTTCACTCAATCTTACAAATTGGAAGACATTGACCAAGCCTACAAAGACATGGCTGACAGAAAAACGATTAAAGCCATGATTGTGATGAATTAAGAATTCCGAAAGAGGTTGGTAGAATCCGACCTCTTTTATGATTGTGAATGTTAGTTCAATAGTTCTCAAATACCTTCATTTTTGATAAAATAAAAGAAAAGCAGTTAAAAAGGGAGAAAGTCATGTCTTTAACCAGTCAGATTATTACAGCTGAATTTCCAGATTTAGAAAAAGTGGAACGACTCAACACGGAAGCTTTTCCTGAGGAAGAACGTGCACCGTTATCGGAGTTGCTGCGATATGGAGATGGGGAATATTCCCATTTCTTTGCCTTTTATGATGAAAATGAATTTGTCGGTTTTGCCTTTTCAGTCTACAACGACAAAGCCTTTTATATCAGCTTTTTTGCGATTATGCCTCATTTGCGCAGTCACGGTTATGGCGGGCAAATTATTGATAAATTGGTGGATTTTTACCAAAGGACTATGGTGCTAGAGGTAGAACGACTTGATGAGCCTTGTGATAATCTGGAACAGCGAAAAGCCCGTATGGATTTCTACCAGCGAAACGGCTTTCGCTCTTCGCATGCCTACTTAGAATACGACGGTTTAAGTTTTGAAATTCTTTATAAAGGACCGTTTTTTGATGAAGAAGTCTATCGGGACATTTTCAAAAAGATTCAAGAAGACGGTTATTTTGAATTTGAAATCAAGCACGGTCATGGAAGAGACTGGGAGTAGATTATCATAGTGCATAGAGGAAATGGATGATTTTAGAGAATAAGAAGGTAATTAAATGTTATTAGATCAACTTGAAGATCAGGCGACCTTTACACAGACAGAGAAAGAAATAGCCAATTTCATATTAGCTAATCTATTTCAAGTACAGGAAATGACAGCAAGTGAACTAGGTCGGGCTTCTTTCACTAGTAAGGGGAGTGTTTTTCGTTTCTGTAAGAAACTAGGTTTTTCTGGCTATGAAGCATTCAAACGTAGTTTAACGAATGAATATAATGAAAAAAAGAGGATTCAGCTAATTCTGGAAAAAAATTACATTCATCAGAATACGACTGTTAAAGATGTCATTGCCATCGTTCCTGGTTTATATGATAATGTTATCAGTCAAACAAAGCTTTTACTAAAACCTCAAGTGCTAACTAGAATTGTGCAAAAGCTGAAACGGACTTCTCATGTGGATATTTATGGAGTAGGTGTGACAGAGGCTTGTGCGCGAAATCTAGCTTTTAAACTTCAATATCTAGGAATCAGTTGCTCAGTTCATACGACAATCAATGAACACTATATTCACTCAATTGATACCAAGCCTACAGTAGCAATTATTCTATCCTTAACTGGTGGGAATCCCCTGATGATTAAAATAGCTAATTATTTAAAAAAGTTTAATCAGGATATCTTTGGAATAGGCGGAATAATTGAAAATGGTTTGTCTTCATATTGTCAAGAATACATTCCTATTTTTCAGAAAGATGCTATTTTAAGTTTAGAAGTAATTTATCCGGTTTTATCCATGAATGTTATTATTGATATAATTTTTACCTCTTTAATGGTGGTTGATTTTGATACGCATGTTAGCAATGCTTTGAAAGTGGCAAATAAAAGAATGAGAACTTGATTTCTTGTTCTTTTTAATTTGAACCAAGTGTTTCAAATTCAGACACATAAATGAAGAATATTGGTATGCTAAGTTCAAAATGGGCAAAAGACCTTGTAGCAGAGAAACTATTTTTATAATATATACGTATAAAAGCGCTTTAATAAAAAAAGGAGTATCGCTACATGACTGATAAAGAACTTGCTCAAAAAATTCTTGACTTGGTGGGGGGAGAGGACAACCTTCTCTCAGTTACTCACTGTGTCACTCGTCTTCGTCTATCTTTTAAAGACGAAGAGAAGATTCAAAAAAACAATATCGCCGCTCTCTCGGGGGTTTTGGGTGTTAATACAGTTGGAAATCAATTTCAGGTAATTCTCGGAGGAAAAGTAACAGCGGTTTATTCAAATTTTAATGATTTGATTTCCCTCTCATCACAAGGAACACAGCAAGAAGAGGTTAAAGGAAGTCTTGTTGATCGCTTCCTAGATACTCTCTCAGGGATATTTGTTCCTATAATTCCAGCAATTATTGGTGCTGGTTTGCTTAAGGGGATTCTAATATTTCTCATGTTCTATGGTTGGGTATCTACAAAATCGGATACTTATCAGCTTTTGAATATTTTTTCAGATGCTGCCTTTTATTTCATTCCTATATTATTGGCAAATTCGACCGCTAATCGTTTTAAGGTTAATCCTTACATTGCGATGTCCATTGCGGGTATCTTAGTTCACCCTAATCTTATCGCTCTTTTTTCGGGTGAAAATACTCTTCATTTCTTTGGAATTCCGTTTACAGCTGCCAGTTATGCTTCTAGTGTATTGCCAATTATCCTCGGAGTTTGGATTCAAATCTACGTTGAGAAACTGTTAAAAAGAATCATTCCTAAGATTCTTCAGACTATTCTAGTTCCTTTACTAACGATTTTATTAGTGTCTCCAATTATTCTTGCAATACTTGGACCGCTTGGAACGATTATCGGTAATGGGATTGGGTCTATTTTTATCAATTTTTATCTGTCTTATGGCTGGTTAGCTGGTGTTGTATTTGGTGCTCTCTATCCGTTTTTGGTTATTACAGGTATGCATGTTGGGTTCTCGCCTGTTATGATTCAATCTCTGTCTAAATTCGGTGTAGATTATCTTATGGGGCTGACAGTTGCTTCCAATTCTGCACAGGCAGGTGCAACTCTTGCAGTTTACACGAAAACTAAAAATAAAGAGTTTAAAGCTCTCGCGGGGACTGCTGCCTTAAACGCTTTTATTGGAATTACAGAGCCTGCTCTATATGGCGTTACGTCTCGTCTGAAAAAACCATTGATTGCTGTGTCTATTGGGGGAGCAATTGGAGGCGGAATTGCTGGATTCTTTAAAGTACAAGCTTTGGGAATGGGGACTGGACCGATTGCTGGTATACCTCTCTTTTTAGGAAAAACTTTTCTGTACTTCATTATCAGTAGTTTGGTAGCCAGCGTTGTCGGCTTTGTCTTGACTTATTTGCTTGGTTTTGATGATATTCCGTCAGAAAGTATTTCAGAGACTAATAATTTGGAAGAAAATGAAAAATTAGTTACTCAGATTTTAGCAAATCAAGTAATTTCTAGCCCTTTGACAGGAGAAATTATTCCTTTAAGTGATGTATCGGATCCTGTTTTCTCTTCCAAAGTGATGGGAGAGGGAATTGCTATTCGTCCAAGTCAGGGAAAGGTAGTATCACCATTTGATGGTTCGGTTGAACTAGTATTTGAGACGAAACATGCTCTTGGTTTGAGAAGTTTAGATGGAGCAGAAGTTATGATTCATCTGGGATTGGATACGGTAGAACTGAAAGGTGCACCTTTTATTGTTCATGTTCAAGCAGGGCAAAGTATAAAGAAAGGAGATTTGTTAATGGAAGCAGACTTAAATGCCATTCAGAGTGCAGGGAAAGAAATTATTACACCGATTATTATTACGAATAGTCATGATTTTTCTGACATAAAGTCGCTAGCTAGTGGACAAATTTCTATTGGTCAAGATATCATTGAGTTAAGTGTATAGGAGTATGATAACATGCAAAAAACAACGTTTCCTAAAGAATTTTTATGGGGAGGAGCTGTGGCTGCCAATCAAGTAGAGGGAGCTTATCTAGAAGATGGAAAAGGACTTTCGACAGCAGATATGATTACTGGGGGAACTAAGGATAAGCCAAGAAAATTCTCACCAGTAATTATGGAAAATACTTACTACCCAAGTCATAATGCAATTGATTTCTATCATCGTTATAAAGAGGATATTCAGCTGATGGGAGAAATGGGATTTAAGGTGTTTCGAACATCAATTAGTTGGGCTCGTATTTTCCCTAATGGAGATGATTCGGAACCAAACGAAAAGGGATTGCAATTCTATGATGATCTATTTGATGAATGCCTTAAATATGGAATTCAGCCACTGGTGACTTTGAGTCACTATGAAATTCCTTGGAATTTAGTCGTAAAATATAAGGGCTTTGCTTCTCGTCAGGTTATTGATTTCTATGTCCGTTATGCAGAGACTTGTTTTAAGAGATATAAGGATAAAGTTAAATATTGGCTCACTTTCAACGAAATCAATGTAGCAACGATTGCAGAAGGTGCTTTAAATGGATTGGGTCTTGTTCAAGAACAGGATTTACAAAGCAAGGAACCAATCCCTATTTCTAACTTGAAAGATGTTCCTCAAGAACGCTTCGAAGCTCTTCATCATCAATTTTTGGCATCTGCACATGCTGTGATGATTGGGCATCAAATAAATCCTAACTTTGTTATCGGATGTATGATTAACCGTATTACATGGTATCCTTTGACATCTAATCCTAGCGATGTATTGGCTTGCCAGCTTCAAAGTCGTATGTTTAATGATTTTTGTGGAGATGTCATGGTCAGAGGAGAATACCCAAACTATGCTTTGAAGGAGTTGGAGAAGTTAGGTGTTGATACCTCATATATCCTTTCTGAAGATAAAAAACTTCTTCAAGAAGGGAAAGTAGATCTTTACACTTTTTCATACTATTTGACTAACTGTGTCAGTACTGACCCTCATGCAGAACGTGTAGGGGGAAATGTGACAGGTGGCGTTCGCAATCCCTATCTTTCTTTAAGTGAATGGGGATGGCATATTGACCCGCAAGGTCTTCGATATACGCTAAATCTCATTGCAGAGCGCTATCCCAATCTCCCTATAATGGTAGTTGAAAATGGCTTTGGTGCAATTGATCATGTAGAGAAAGATGGTAGCATCAAGGATTCTGATAGAATTGCTTATCTAGAAAGCCATATAAAAGAGATGGGTAAGGCAATTTCTGACGGGGTTCCTTTGATTGGTTACACTACTTGGGGACCAATTGATCTGGTTAGTGTTGGGACTGGGGAGTTGTATAAGCGATATGGGTTCATCTATGTCAACCGGCATGATAATGGCAGTGGGGATTTCACACGGATGAAAAAAGCTTCATTTAATTGGTATCAACAGGTAATCTCTAGTAATGGACAGTCGGTGATGGATGACTTGAAATAGCCTGAATTGTCAACAGAAAGGAAAAAATGAAACGATTTCTCTATCTATTTTTAGGATTAAGTTTAATGGCGTTTGGAACAGCACTTTGCCGACAAACGGGTTTAGGAATTGATCCTGTCAATGCAATAATCCATGCCTTATCTCACCTTTTTAGTCTTTCAATCGGCATGACAAGTCTACTTCTTCAGGCTTCCTTTGGAATATTGGTTGTTTTGCTTGACAAGAAGCTTCTTGGTTGGGGAAGTTTGTTAGCAATTCTATCATTTGGTTTTCTTCTTCAGTTCTTCAATAGTTTTCTCCAATATTTCTTTTTTGAAGGTGTTGCACTAACTCTCTTAGTTTTTGGATTTGGATTAGTGATACTTGCTTTTGGAATGGCTATTTATATGGAATCTGGGAACGGTCTTGTCCCTTATGATTGTTTTGCTTATATTTTAAGCAAGAAATGGAAGAAGAAACCATTCTATTTTAGGGTTTTTCTGGATACTACGGTGGCTTTGCTGGCTTATGTTCTGGGTGGTCCTATTCATATTGGGACCGCTATAATGGCTTTTGCCCTTGGTCCTATTATTGATTATTGTCGTCATCATATTTCGTTAAGATAAAACAGAAAGGAGACTTTTATGGCAACTTTACGCATGTTATTTCCCCAATGGCAAGGTGGGGTTAATCCTAATTATGTGTTTGGAGCTGAATTGCTAGCGGTGATTGCACCCCCTTCAGAAGTAGATGAAATGGTTACAGTTGCTGTTTCTAAAGATTTTGGTGCTCCACTTCAAACAGAGCAAGGGGTTGATTATTTTGCCGCTTTGATGCAACAAACTCAGGCGGCTAGTCATTTCTTGAAGGATAAGAATCCAGATAAAGTAATCACCTATGGTGGAGATTGTGCTGTTTCACTCGCTCCGTTTGCTTATCTAGCTAATAAGTATAGGGAAAATCTAGGAATTCTCTGGCTGGATGCTCATCCTGATATTGCAAAGGTAGGACAGACGAGCCACTTGCATGAAATGGTTTTGGGAAATCTCATAGGAGAAGGGGCTCCTTCTTTTGCTAATCAGATACCATATCCTCTCTCATCATCTAAGATTATGTATGCAGGTCTGATTGAAAAAGAGTTGCGTCCTTTAGATGACGGAGTTTATCGACACCAGATTCGCTATGCAACACCGGAAGATTTGCAGATCAATAGCCAGCCGTTACTAGATTGGATTGAACAAGAAAATATTGAATTTCTTGCTGTCCACTTTGATTTAGATGTCCTAACTCCAAAGGATTTTCGCTCAATCTATCCCGCTGAACCAGGGACTCGGGTGGAGGATTTTCCAGCGGCAGTTGGTGAATTATATCTGGATCAGGTTGTTCGTGTTTTTCAAGATTTGGAACAGCAGACAAATCTTGTTGGATTGACCATTGCAGAGCATTTACCGTGGGATGCTATTAATCTTAGAAAAGCACTATCGAATATTTCTATTTTTCGTTGATTTACCTAAAAAACGAGCTGTTGTTTTCAGCTCGTTTTACAGTGTATTTAGTATTTAATGGATTTCTGGGAAAAGTTTGGTCAAAATTTTAGGTGTAATGCTTTGACCGGGACCTTCTGCGCAATAAGTGTGCATATACATGGATGGATTGAAATTCAGCTCAATGCAGGTGCAGTGGGGCTCATTTTTGCTGGCTGGAAGTGTGCTATCTGGGATAATTAAATCCACGCCACAGACCCAAGCTCCCATAGCAGCTGCCATTTCTGCTGCTAGTTCCTTATAGGAGGTGTGCATGGTTTCAGTCACATCTACTGAGTCTCCACCAGTAGAAATATTAGAATTACGGCGAAGAAAAACTTGAATTCCTTGCGGTAGGACATCATCTGCTTTATAACCTTGCTGGGCTAGCATGAGTAGCTCAATCTCACCAAGCTCAATCATTTCCAGTGGAGAGCGATGGTCGCGCCCTCGTAGGGGATTGGTATTTTTAAAAGCTACCAATTCTCGAATAGTATGCTGACCGTCTCCTACAACATTGGCTGCTAAGCGCAGAAGCACCGCCTCACATTTTCCGTCTAGGACAAAGAAACGGTATTCGGTTCCTGCGATAAATTCCTCAACAAGGATAGAGCTGTCCTCTGAAAAGGCAATCTCCAATGCTTTTTGGTAACTGTCTCGATTGGCAGGTGCTTGAAAAATAGAAATTCCTAACCCGAAATTGGTGGATTTGGGTTTGATAACAATCGGCTTATCTTTGATAAAGGGATAGTAAGCTATTCCTTCTTCCAGAGTGGAAAATTCAGCTCCAGCAGGAACGGGAAAACCAGCAGCAGATAAAATTTTCTTAGTCACTGTTTTATTTGCCATCGCAAGAGGCACGATATAGTTGTCCTTTGAGGTCATATTGCCATTTTTGACATACTCGATATGATCTTTATGTTGAAGCTTTAAAAACTGGTCACTTTCGTCTAAGATTTCTACTTGCACTCCTTTTTGAATAGCGTCAAAGAGGAGCATTTGAGTGGAGAGTTCCATGTTCTCGTAGCCTTTCAGAACGTATGGAGCAGTCCAGGCGTAGTTGTGATATGCTTTGGCTTTCTCCAAACCAAAGGCTTCTAAGGACTGATTGTGAATATAAGGCAATAGTTGGGCGGAAAGGGTTAGGCTGGGATTAGCAACTGCATTTTTCACATGATGAAGCAGGTCTTGATAATAGGAGCTTAATCCGAACTGGTGGATGACAGCTTGCATAGCTCTAAGGAGCAGATCGCTATCAGCTTCAACGGGCAGAGGAGTCAGAGGGTGGCTAAGAGCTATTTTTTCATTTAGAGCATGAGCTTGCTCTAGGATTTCATCAGGGTCTGCTACATCATCTAGCCAGAGCAAGGCAAGCAAAAAGAGATGAACCGTGTCCATGGTCTCCTGACTGATTCCTAGCACCTCAAAAGGATTGAGGTCAAAACAACGGAATTCCAAATAGGTAATTCCTTTTTCCAAGTAACGCCGATTTTCTTTTTGCCCACGGAAACGAACAGGCATGTAGCATTCTTTCTCAGCAATTAAATCACCTTGTGCTACGTATTTCTCTATATCGCTCACATAAGATTCTAGTGAGGCATAAGAGATATGAATCTTTTGATCATTGACATAACCAAGATCACTATTGCGGATAGAGCGAACAGGCTGAGAAATCTTTCTCGTCAAAAACCCTTCTTCAGCAATTGGTGCTGCCCCGTATAAATAAGTCAGAAACCAGCGAAAACGTAAAAAGTTTCGAGCCAATTTGAGATAGAGGTCATTTTTAAACAGACGAATATTCTTGTAATCACTGACCTTGAAAAGAGCTTGGATCAAGTCTGGTCCCAACTCTATGTTGTAGTGAATGCCTGAGATAGCTTGTAGTGTTTTTCCATATTTTTTCGCCAACCCCTCTCGATAATGGCGCTCAAAATCATTTTCTAAATGAGCGATTTGAATTTCTGCTGGTGATAATTTTGGGGGCATAGAGAGTGGCCAAATCACTTCGTTTTTGGGAATAGTTCGTCCAGCCACATCAGTAATTGCAGCAAGAAAACGCCTTGCTTCTTTTGTAGAAGGAGCAATTGGAGTGATGAGTTCTAACTGCTGCTCGCTAAAATCTGTCTGAATCGTTGGATGAAAATTGCGACTGCCAAATGCTTTTGGATGAGAAGTTTGTGCTAATTTCCCGTTTTGATTGACACGCAAGCCCTCTCTTTCCAATCCGAAAGTGGCTTGTAGAATAGGAGCATCTACTGCTATTTTTTCTAACAAATGATTGATGTTCATGGTAAATCCCTGTTTGTTTTCTAATACTTTTAGTCTATTATAAAAATGCTTAGAAGACAAATTTCTACTACGTTTTCCGAACTTTTTTAAAAGAAAATGCTCATATTTTTAGATAAGACACAGATTTCACAAAGGTGGGATGTTCAAACTTCGTCATTTACAAATAACAATAGTGGTCTTATCTTGAAAAAAGAAGGAATTTTTCTTATAATAAAGTATAAGATATAATTGCAGGTGAGACTCCTGCCATGTAGACAAGAAAGGACGAGCACTTAGCTCAGACAAGATTATGACATCAGTTGTTGTTGTAGGGACCCAGTGGGGAGATGAAGGGAAAGGAAAGATTACAGATTTCCTTTCAGCCAATGCCGAAGTCATTGCCCGTTATCAAGGCGGAGATAATGCGGGTCATACCATTGTAATTGGCGGTAAGAAGTACAAGCTGCACTTGATTCCTTCAGGTATTTTCTTCCCAGATAAAATTTCTGTTATCGGGAATGGAATGGTGGTTAATCCAAAATCTTTGGTACATGAATTGGCTTATTTGCACGAAGAAGGTGTTACGACGGATAATCTTCGGATTTCAGATCGTGCTCATGTTATCCTACCTTATCATATTGAGTTAGATCGCTTACAAGAAGAAGCCAAAGGCGATCACAAAATCGGAACGACTATTAAGGGGATTGGTCCAGCTTATATGGACAAAGCAGCTCGTGTGGGAATCCGCATTGCGGATTTGTTGGATAAAGATATTTTCAGAGAACGTTTGGAGCGCAACTTAGCTGAAAAAAATCGTCTCTTTGAAAAACTCTACGACAGCACAGCTATCCAATTTGATGATATTTTTGAAGAATACTACGCTTATGGTCAGCAGATTAAACAATACGTGACAGATACGTCGGTTATCTTGAACGACGCTCTTGATCAAGGTAAACGTGTCCTTTTTGAAGGGGCGCAGGGAGTGATGCTAGATATTGACCAAGGCACCTATCCATTTGTTACCTCTTCCAATCCTGTCGCAGGTGGCGTAACGATTGGTTCCGGTGTGGGTCCAAGCAAGATTGACAAGGTTGTCGGAGTTTGTAAAGCCTACACCAGTCGTGTTGGTGACGGGCCATTCCCGACAGAACTATTTGATGAAGTAGGCAACCACATTCGTGAAGTTGGTCATGAATATGGAACGACAACAGGACGTCCTCGCCGTGTTGGTTGGTTTGATTCGGTTGTTATGCGCCACAGCCGACGTGTATCTGGTATTACTAACCTTTCTCTCAATTCGATTGATGTTTTGACGGGACTTGATACGGTTAAAATCTGTGTCGCTTATGATTTAGATGGTGAGCGCATTGATCATTATCCAGCTAGTCTGGAGCAGCTCAAACGTTGCAAGCCAATCTATGAAGAATTGCCGGGATGGTCAGAAGATATTACAGGTGTTCGCAGTTTAGAAGAGTTGCCAGAGAATGCTCGCAACTATGTCCGCCGTGTCAGTGAATTGGTCGGTGTTCGTATTTCTACTTTCTCTGTCGGTCCTGGTCGTGAACAGACGAATATCCTGGAAAGTGTTTGGTCAAGTTTGTAATAGAAGCAGACAAAGCGGGTTTCGGCTCGCTTTTTATTGACGCAATAAAAAAGTTTAAAGAATGATTCTCTCTTAAGTTAATTTTAAGCTAGCTGGGTTATACTAAAATCATCAGATGAAGACCTCCTAACTTTATTTGATAGAAATCCTAAACTTTTTCATAATAATCTCCTGAAAGCCATCGAAAGGTGGCTTTTTTTATATTTTCAGGTTTATAACATGATATAATAAATGGAGAACAAAGGAGATAAATGATGAACTTTACAGATTTGTCTAATAAAGAACAGGAAAAAATAATGATAAGTGAAATTATCAGGAATTTAAAAAAGCTAGGTGACTATGCAACCAAACGAGAGTTGCTAGATGCTATTGAAAAGGGAAAAAATACGATAGATGAGAATTTTTTTGAGGAAGAAAAAGTGTCTCAAAAAAGTGGAAAATTTATAAACCTAGTGATTACACTTTTGATTTTTCTGCTAAAAGTTTGCTTACCACGGGCTATCTTTCTAAATCAAGCAATCGACTTTTGAATTGACAGAATTAGGTAGAAAAGTGAAACTGGATGAGCATTTTGCTAGCGATATTCAACAGAAAGCCATTCAATTTTGGAAAAATGAGAAGAAGTCAAAACAATTCTTCAAGTTATCCTTTGAAAAGGAATTAAAACATTCACTAGATGACTCAAAAGAAAATTGGAGAGTTGAGTTGACAAGAGCTTTAAAATCTATGTCACCACAAAAATTTGAAACTTTTGCTCGTGGTCTAGTCAAGGAGATGGGTGTCAAACTAGATGAAAAAATTGGAGTTAGTTATACTAATGATGGTGGTTTAGATGGTTTTGGCTTATTACTAGTACAGATGACTTCAGAACCAATCGTGTAGCTATCCAAGCAAAGCGTTGGGAAAACAATGTTCCTTCTCCGGAGATTGATAAATTCCGTGGTGCAATGGATAAATACAATGCAGAATATGGTATTTTTATTACAACTTCTGATTTTTCAAGAAGTGCTATTGAAGCAGTTCGTCAAGGAACTAGAGTCATTACTTTAATCAATGGCGAAGATATTGCGGATTTAGTTGCCAAATATAAACTTCATGTCAGAGAAGTCACGACTTATGAATTAGGAGATTTTTATCATACAGAGGATTATACGGTTAAAAGATGAACTATACAGTTGAAGAAAAAGAGTTTTTCATGCGGGAGGCTTTGAAAGAAGCAGAGATTGCGCTTGCTAATGATGAAATTCCGATTGGTTGTGTTATTGTCAAGGACGGGAAGATTATCGGTCGTGGACATAATGCACGTGAGGAATTGCAACGAGCGATTATGCATGCGGAAGTGATGGCGATTGAGGAAGCCAATCAGCATGAGCATAGCTGGCGTCTGCTGGATACGACCCTTTTTGTTACTATTGAACCTTGTGTCATGTGCAGTGGTGCTATTGGTCTGGCTCGCATTCCACAGGTTATCTATGGTGCAAAGAATCCAAAATTCGGCGCAGCAGGCAGTCTTTATGACATTCTAACGGATGAACGTCTTAATCACCGAGTTGAACTTGAAACTGGGATTTTGGAGGTCGAATGTGCGGCAATCATGCAGGAATTTTTCAGACAAAGAAGAAAAAAAAGATAAAATAAAAGCAATGCCTTATTTCAGCTTTCTTACTTGGGCTGGCAGCCTTTTTTATCAGCTTGTTAGTGCTGAATTTGGATTTTCAAGCTTGGCTTTTAAATGCCACCAAAACCAGTTAAGCTGGCACACCCATCCTATTTTACTCCTTCCAATTTTATTTTTTCTTATCGGCGATAAATACTTGGTATATTTGTCAGTATTCTAGCTCTATTTACCAGTATGATTTGGTTGCCTGTTCCTCGGAGAACGCTTCCCTTGGTTAAAGAATTTTTAACTTATGAACGGGAGTTTTTACAGGCTGGTTTGACGGGGGAAAATTTATTCTTTGCTTTTCTTGTACTCAGTTTTTTTATTTTGCTGATTCGTGCCACCTGGTTGCATAGTTGGAAAATGGTGGAGCTTATTTTGGTTGTAACAGCTTTTTTAAAAATCATTTGGTCCTACGTAGACAGCGGACAGGCTGGTTTGACAATTATTCAGCTGGCTTTGATAGGATTAGTAGTTTGTCTGTTAGCCATCTCTTTTCTAAAAAAAGAAAAAATTCTAACTTTGCAGTTCAGATATTTTATGTTATAATGTTTATGGAGCAACAATTCTGCGTGAAGCGGGTCAGAGGAGGAATCCAGCAGCCCTAAGCGAGTGTGAATTGTGTGCTCTTTTTATTTTGAAGAATGGGATTAGAGAACGAAGTTTAGTATAGTCAAATGATGTAGTTTAAGCAGGAACAAACTTATTAATATTTTAGCTATTTACATAGCCCATTGCCTATAAGTCAAGTATGTGACTGTGATTACTGAGGATTGGAGTCAACAAATAATTAGAATCTTTCTAAAGTTTCTTTTTAAGGACACTATTGACAAAAAACTGATAGTGCTCTATAATATGAATGAATTATATTTTATATTCATTCACATCCTGCCATTGTACGCTACTTAGGAAGGAGTTCATTATGTCGCAAGACAAAAAACAAAGATTAAAATCTGCTGCCTATGTCATTTTTTCAAGAAAAGGTTATAAGGCAACAGGAATTTCTGAGATTGCCAAGCAAGCTGGCATGGCGGTTGGTTCTTTTTACAACTATTATGACTCCAAGGCAGCCATTTTTCTGGATGTTTATATTGATGAAAATAACCGTGTGCGTCAAGCAATGAGAGACGATATTGATTGGCAAGGAGATGCGGTCGAACTCGTCGGGCAGATTTTTAGTCAGTCGCGAAATCTCGTTTCGTCCAGTAAAATTCTGGCAGAATGGTATAACCCGGCTATTTCTGATGAGCTGCATAGCTATTATTCTTCGGAAAAAGGCAAGGACGCGAATCCATTTCATCAGTTTTTAGTGGAAACCTTTACCAATCGTATGCTGGCAGAAGGCTATTCTCAAGAAAAAATCCAAGAAGTGCTGCAGGTTTATCAGCTTTTCTACTATATGGATACCCATATCACTGAAGAGGATTTCCCTCATATCAGTCAAACCATTGAAACCTTGGCGACTTACTTTGTCAAAGGACTTTTTTAATAAAGGATTGCGATTCTTTATTTTTTAAACAAAAATGAATGAATATAATTATTTGTTCATTCAAGATTTTTTTATGAATTGATTATTACGTAGTCACTCAAATTTTAAAATAAAAGGAGGAAAAGCATGAATACGAACGGAGGAAAACAAATGAACGGATTAACCATTAGTGGTCTTAGCCTAGCAGTAATCGGTATTTTAGTGATTATTTGGGGAACTACCAAAGTGTCTGTTAATCTAGCAAAACCTGATTTTATGTCATTTGCGACTGGTGGTCTGATTTTGCTTGCAATAGGTCTCTGTATGGTGCCTCGATTATCATTTATCTATCAAATTGTAGGAATTTGGTTGGCGGCAGTAGCTGTTATGGCTTACATTTACAGTCTGCCTAATATGGATTTTATTGTGATGGCAATAAGCTTCATTGTGATTATTGCGCTAGCACTATGGATATCATTTAAATTTTGGAAATAAAAGTTTTAAGGAGAAATCATGAAAGGACGTTCTAAAATGTTAATGATTACTGTATCAATCCTTGCTGTGGGCCTTCTTGGATGTCTCATTATTTGGGGTGCGATTGTCTATTTTGGGGACAGTCAATCTTTATCGGTTAAATGTATTGAAAATCCTAGCGACGATATTCACCTCATTCATCTGACAAAACCTAAAAATATGACTTGGAAGGCCGGTTCTTATGCTAAGATTGCCTTACCTAATATTAAAGAGAGCGGACAAAAGAATCGCTGGCTGACCATCGCCTCCAATCCTGATGACAATGAGATACTTATTCTGACGCACAATAACGGCAGTCTTTATAAGAAAACCTTAACCAGCTTGCCAGCAGGTAGTAAAGTTGAGATGAGTTGGTTAACCTCTAATTTATCAGTTGCAAACGACAAGGAACCCCTTGTTTGCTTTGCATCTGATGTCGGTATTGCAGCCATGAAGCCTATTGTCAAAGAGTGGGCTGGTAAACGTTCCATTGTTCTCAGCCACTTGGACAAAGGTGTCTTGGTTTTTGATAAAAAATTGTCTCAAATAGCTCAAAAATATAGTAACTTGGATTATAGCAAAAGTGCCAACCTTTCTCAAAGTAAAAAAAGACTGAAGCAAGCAGCAGAACAGTATGGCAACAAAGCAATTTATCTCTTGGCTGGTCGTTCTGGTGATACAGAAGCGATGAAAAAATTTCTTGAAGACAAGGGGATTGATAGCAAACAGATTAAGTTAGATTCTTTTAGGGGATTAAAATAATAAATTGGAAACGTTTTAGTCAAGAAAATCGCTTGATAAAAAAGCGGTAAAGCGGTATCATAGTAGGGAAGAAAAATTGGAGGACTATAATGACACATATTCAATTTAATTACTCAAACGTTCTTGGAAAATTTGTTGCACCACATGAAGTGGACTATATGCAAACGCAAGTTTCTGCAGCAGATGAACTATTGCGCAAAGGAACTGGTGCAGGAAGTGACTTCCGTGGTTGGCTTGACCTTCCAGAAAACTATGATAAAGAAGAATTTGCTCGTATTTTGAAAGCAGCAGAACAAATCAAATCAAACAGTGATGTTTTGGTGGTGATTGGGATTGGTGGTTCATACCTTGGAGCAAAAGCAGCGATTGATTTCTTGAACAATCATTTTGCGAACTTGCAAACCAAAGAAGAACGCAAAGCTCCTCAAATTCTATATGCAGGAAACTCTATCTCATCTACTTATCTTGCAGACTTGGTGGAATACGTTTCGGATAAAGATTTCTCAGTCAATGTGATTTCTAAATCAGGGACAACGACAGAACCTGCCATCGCATTCCGTGTCTTCAAAGAACTCTTGATTAATAAATACGGTCAAGAAGAAGCTAACAAACGTATCTATGCGACAACTGACCGCCAAAAAGGTGCTGTTAAGGTTGAAGCAGATGCTAACGGTTGGGAAACATTTGTGGTTCCAGATGACATCGGTGGACGCTTCTCAGTATTGACAGCAGTTGGATTGCTTCCAATCGCTGCATCAGGCGCTGACATCAAAGCCCTTATGGAAGGTGCCAACGCAGCACGTAAAGACTACACTTCAGACAAGATTGCAGAAAACGAAGCTTATCAATACGCAGCTCTTCGTAATATCCTTTACCGCAAAGGTTATGCAACTGAAATTTTGGTTAACTACGAGCCATCACTTCAATACTTCTCAGAATGGTGGAAACAATTAGCTGGCGAGTCAGAAGGGAAAGACCAAAAAGGTATTTATCCAACATCTGCTAACTTCTCAACTGACTTGCACTCATTAGGTCAATTTATCCAAGAAGGTGCGCGTATTATGTTTGAAACAGTTGTACGTGTGGACAAACCACGCAAGAACGTGACGATTCCTGAATTGGCAGAAGACCTAGATGGACTCGGCTACCTACAAGGCAAGGATGTTGACTTCGTTAACAAGAAAGCTACAGACGGTGTTCTTTTGGCTCATACAGACGGTGACGTGCCAAATATGTATGTCACTCTTCCTGAGCAAGATGCCTTTACTCTTGGGTACACGATTTACTTCTTTGAGCTGGCTATCGCTATTTCTGGCTACTTGAATGCTATTAACCCATTTGACCAACCAGGTGTAGAAGCTTACAAGAAAAATATGTTTGCTCTTCTTGGAAAACCAGGATTTGAAGAATTGAGCAAAGAATTGAACGCTCGTTTGTAATGTGTAAATAATGGAACGGCTTCTGAAAGGAAGTCGTTTTTATATGCTTGAAACAGAGTTTAAGTGAAATTTTCACAAAAATAGAAGAAAAAGATAGAAAGAAAGCGCTTTATTTTGTATAATAAAAGCAGAACATACAATGGAGGCGTTTTATGTCACAAGAAACCTATATTATGGCGATTGACCAAGGGACAACCAGCTCGCGGGCGATTATTTTCAATAAAAAGGGTGAGAAGGTTGCCACGAGTCAAAAAGAGTTTACTCAGATTTTTCCACAGGCGGGCTGGGTTGAGCACAATGCAAATGAGATTTGGAATTCTGTGCAGTCGGTCATTGCAAATGCTTTTATTGAAAGTGGCATCAAGCCCACAGAGATTGAAGCAATCGGCATTACCAATCAACGGGAGACAACAGTTGTATGGGATAAAGAAACGGGCTTGCCCATTTACAATGCCATTGTCTGGCAGTCTCGGCAAACAGCTCCTTTAGCAGAAAAGCTCAAGCAAGATGGATATGTAGATTTTTTTCATCAAAAAACAGGTTTGATTATAGATGCTTATTTCTCTGCGACCAAGGTGCGCTGGATTTTAGATTATGTGGAAGGAGCACAGGAACGTGCAGAGCGAGGAGAATTGCTCTTTGGAACGATTGATACATGGTTGGTCTGGAAATTAACGGATGGTGCAGCTCATGTGACTGATTATTCCAATGCAGCGCGGACCATGTTATACAACATCAAGGATTTGAAGTGGGATGATGAGATTTTATCCTTGCTCAACATTCCTAAGGCTATGCTACCAGAAGTTCGCTCAAACTCAGAAATGTATGGCAAAACAGCACCTTATCATTTCTATGGCGGAGAAGTGCCGATTGCAGGAATGGCAGGCGATCAGCAAGCTGCTCTCTTTGGGCAATTAGCATTTGAACCGGGAATGGTGAAGAATACTTATGGGACTGGATCTTTCATCATTATGAATACTGGTCAGGAATGCAATTTATCAAAAAATAATCTTTTGACAACCATTGGTTATGGGATAAATGGCAAAGTGACTTATGCTTTGGAAGGTTCGATTTTTATTGCAGGTAGTGCCATTCAGTGGCTTCGTGACGGCCTGCGCATGATTTCTAATTCACCTGAATCTGAGAAATATGCAAAAAATTCCACCAATGAAAATGAAGTGTATGTTGTTCCAGCTTTTACGGGACTTGGAGCGCCTTATTGGGATCCAGAAGCAAGAGGTTCTATTTTTGGCTTGACACGTGGAACGAGTAAAGAAGATTTTATCAAGGCAACTCTGCAATCTATTGCTTATCAAGTGCGCGATATCATTGATACGATGCAAATGGACACAGATACAGCTATCCAAGTCCTGAAGGTAGATGGTGGTGCTGCCATGAATGATTTCCTCATGCAGTTTCAAGCAGATATTCTGGGAATTGAGTTAGCGCGTGCGGCAAATTTGGAAACAACGGCTCTTGGAGCAGCTTTTCTAGCAGGACTTGCGGTTGGCTATTGGAAAGACATGGAGGAGCTAAAAACATTAAATGCGGTTGGGGAAATATTCCAGCCAACTATGCCAGAACTAGAGCGCCAAAAATTGTACAAGGGCTGGAAAGCAGCAGTTGCAGCCACACAATTTTTTGCAAAAGAATCTAATAAATAATTGAAAAATATGGTGTTGCCCAAATTTATAAATACGTGCAATCATTGAGTATCAGACGTAGAGAAGCGATTAGGAATAGATCTTAGTCGCTTTTTCGTGTTCACCATTTTAAATAGCTTTCGCATAAAATTTTAAGCAGAACAGCTCACAAAATTCATTCTAATTTAGCTTGGAAAATTAGTAAAATGGTGAATATACCTGCTCTTATTGGTTTTTTTGAAAATTATGGTATAATAGATATAATTTTGGTAGATGGAGTTGAGTTTTGAAGAAAAGCTATCGCGTCAAGAGCGAGAAAGATTTTAATGCGATTTTCAAAGTTGGGCAAAGTTTTGCCAATAGAAAATTCGTCATTTATAAATTAGAAAAGAAACAAAAACACTTTCGAGTAGGAATATCTGTCAGTAAAAAACTAGGAAACGCGGTCATGCGCAACAAGATTAAACGTCGTATTCGACACGTTTTGATAACTCATAAACTAAAGTTAGCAACGCTTGATTTTGTCGTCATTGCACGGAAAGGTGTAGAAATTCTGACTTATCCAGAATTGGAACAAAATTTACTTCATGTACTAAAAATAGCAAAAATTTATCAGGAAGGTTTGAGTTGTGAAAAAGAAAAGTAAGTTGGTGGTGCTTTTAGCTCTGGCTTTGCTCATTCTAACAGCATGTGGAACGAGTGAGGTTACAGCGAGTTCGCCAGATTTATGGGAAAGATTTGTGTATTTCTTCGCTGTAACGATTCGGTTTCTTTCCTTTAATGGAAGTACGGGGATTGGGATTATCCTCTTCACTTTAATTATCCGGACTGTTCTTCTGCCAGTTTTCCAATTGCAGATCAATGCTTCACGCAAAATGCAGGAAGCACAGCCATTGGTGAAAGAATTGCAGGCGAAGTATCCAGGGCGTGATATGGAAAGCCGTAATCGTCTGGCTCAAGAAACGCAAAAACTATATAAAGAATTAGGAGTGAAACCTTCGGCATCATTTTGGCCCTTGCTCATTCAAATGCCTGTGCTGATTGCGTTATACCATGCTTTGATCCGTGTTGAGTTTCTCAAAGTTGGGCATTTCCTATGGATGAATCTTGGGGCGACAGATCCTTATTATATTTTGCCAGTTTTAGCAGCTGCGTTCACCTTTTTGAGCACTTGGTTGAGCAATAAAGGAATGGCAGAACGTAATGGTTTGATGACAGGAATGATGTTTATCATGCCAATCTTTGTCTTTTTCTTTGCGGTCAACGTAGCGAGTGGGGTTGCATTATACTGGAGTACGTCGTATGCTTATCAAGTGTTCCAAACGCTTTTACTGAGCAATCCATATAAAATCATTGCAGAAAGAGAAGCAAAGGCGACTGCCGAGCGTGAACGTGAAGAAAAGAAAAAACGTGCCTATCGTAAAGCACAAAAAAAGAAAAAGTAAGGAGGCGCTTGTATGGTATTATTTACAGGAGCGAGTGTTGAAGAAGCTATTCAAAATGGCTTGCGTGAGTTAGAGATTCCAAGGATGAAAGCACATATCAAAGTGATTTCTCGTGAGAAAAAAGGATTTTTGGGATTATTTGGCAAGAAATTAGCCCAAGTTGACGTAGAACCCATCAACGAAACGACAGTAGTAAAGGCGAATCAAAAGGCTGTCAAAGGTGTTCCAGAAGAAATCAATGCTCAAAATGAACCTGTCAAGAGCGTCAGTGAAGCAACTGTTGACTTAGGCCACGTTGTTGCAGCTATTAAAAAAGTTGAAGAAGAAGGCAAAGAAATTTCAGATGATGTCAAAGCTGAAATCTTGAAGCATGAAAAAGAAGCCAGCACGATTCTTGAAGAGACAGGAACGATTGACTTGTTGAAAGATAGTGATATCGTAAATTTTCAAAAATCGGTCGCTCAAGAAGAAAAGACAACCGATAAGATTATTTCTTTTGATCAGGCTATAGAAAAGCGCTCGGAAAGTCAACCGATAGCTGAAGAGCCGGCTGATTTTGAAGATTTGGGCATTCAAGTTGAAGAAAATTATGATGTTGAAGAAGTTGTTGCGAGTGTGACGGGTTATGTGCAAAACATCGTGGATGAAATGGACGTAGAAGCTAGCCTTGCAAGTGCTCATAATCGTCGGACAATCAATATGCAAATTGATACTAATGAGCCTGGTCGCATTATCGGCTATCACGGAAAAGTGCTGAAAGCTCTTCAATTATTGGCACAGAATTATCTTTATAATCGTTACTCTAAGAGTTTTTACATTTCTATCAATGTCAATGATTATGTAGAACATCGAGCAGAAGTTCTACAAAGCTACGCTCAGAAGCTAGCTGATCGTGTGTTGGAATACCAACATAGTCAAAAGACTGATCCTATGTCTAACAATGAGCGGAAAATTATTCACCGAATTATTTCTAAAATGGATGGGCTTACCAGCTATTCAGAGGGTGACGAACCAAACCGTTATGTTGTAGTGGATATTGATAGTGAATATAATTAAGGACTGAGAAGAATTTCTTTTCAGTCTTTTCTTTCCATTTAGTCCACTATTTGATGTGCTTGAGATTGAGAAGAAAGGAGCTTGCATGTCTATTTTTCCAGCTATTGAAGCTTACTTAGTGTTGCAAGGAAATAAATATATTTCTCCTGATAAAGCGGGAGAATTGAGAGGGACGATGCTTGATTTTAAACAGAAGGGGGGCAGGCTGCCCGCAAGGAATTTGTCGATTTGGTAAAGCAATTTCAAGCATTTTATCCAAAATTAACTCTGGAGTGCAGCAGCAACTGGATGAATCAAGCTCAAATTTTGCGATCCCATTTTTGGAACTACTTGCGTGGTTATGGCAATATCACAGAACCCATGTTTGCCTTGCGATTATATGGGAATCCGAAGGAATTTGGAGTGTCGCTAGAAGTTAGTTTTATTGAGCGTAAGAAAGATGAGACCAGTCTGACAAAGCAAAATCGAGTGCTGCAGGTATCAATCACAGATCCAGTTTATTATTTGGCTCAAATAAATGGTGTCAGTCAACGATTTGTTGGAACAGAAGAAAATCGGCAATATTTGACTCGACAAGTAAAAGCAGGGCAAATTCGTAAAGTCTTAGTGAAATACGATGTGGATTTAGCTCAAGCCACTTCAATAGGGGAAGTGCTGAATGAACTCCAAACTGCTATGACAACACTTATTCCTTTCTATGAGGCAACTCGATTGCTTTAAGAGATAGTAATGATGAAGAAGGCGTTTACTTGTAAGGGGCTATTGACAAATGTTGAAGAATCATATAGAATAGTTAAGTATGTTTAGTAACTGATCACATAGCCGGCTAAACGAATACAAGAATCTAAGAGGAGGTATTCAAAGTGAAACGTACTTATCAACCAAGTAAAATCCGTCGTGCGCGCAAACACGGTTTCCGTCATCGTATGGCAACTAAAAACGGTCGTCGCGTGCTTGCTAGCCGTCGTCGTAAAGGACGCAAAGTTTTGGCTGCATAATCCAAACGAATACAAGATGAAGAACCAACGGAAACTCGAGACCGCTGGTTTTTTTGTTGGATAACAACGAGACAAACTGCATTTACCGCGAGATTTTGATATAATAGAAAATGATATAAAGAGGATTGAACTGATGAATATTTTTGATACACATACACACCTTAACGTGGATAATTTTGCAGGAAAAGAAGCTGAAGAGATTGCTTTCGCACGCGAGTTAGGTGTTACCAAGATGAATATTGTGGGTTTTGATACAGAAACCATTGAAAAGTCGCTAGCGCTGTCTCGTCAATATGATGAACTATACAGCACGATTGGTTGGCATCCAACTGAGGCAGGCTCTTATACGCAAGAAGTTGAAAACATGATTGTCAGTCATTTGCACGATTCCAAAGTTATTGCCCTCGGTGAGATTGGTCTGGATTATCACTGGATGGAAGATCCGAAAGATGTGCAGATTGAGGTCTTCAAACGTCAGATTCAGCTGTCGAAAGTCCACGATTTGCCATTTGTTGTTCATACGCGTGATGCGCTGGAAGATACTTATGAAGTTATTAAGGAAGCTAGTGTTGGCGAACAGGGTGGTATTATGCACTCGTATTCAGGCTCTTTAGAAATGGCTGAACGTTTTGTTGAGCTTGGTATGATGATTTCTTTTTCTGGTGTGGTGACTTTTAAAAAGGCTGTAGATGTGCAAGAAGCTGCGCAGAAGTTGCCTTTAGATAAGATTTTAGTTGAGACAGATGCACCTTATCTAGCCCCTGTACCCAAACGCGGTCGTGAAAATCGAACGGCTTATACTCGTTATGTTGTAGATAAAATAGCAGAGCTTCGCGGCTTGACGACGGAAGAAGTGGCGGAAGCAACCTATCAGAATGCTCTGCGCATTTTTGATTTAAAGGAAAAATAAATGAAAGAGAAAATTTCTCAAATCATTGTGGTTGAAGGTCGGGATGATACGGTTAATCTTCAACGATATTTTGATGTGAAAACCTATGAAACCAGAGGTTCAGCGATTAACCAAGAGGATTTAGAGCGAATTGCAAGACTTCATGATTTACATGGGGTTATCGTTTTTACTGACCCAGATGTCAATGGTGAGCGGATTCGTAGGATGATCATGACCGCTATTCCTAGTGTTCAACATGTTTTTTTAAGGCGTGATGAGGCCACTCCTAAGTCTAAAAATAAAGGGAAATCATTAGGTATTGAGCATGCTTCATATGAAGATTTAAAAGCTGCTCTTTCTCAGGTAACTAAACATTTTGAAAAAAAGACTGATTTTGATATCACACGTTCAGATTTGATTCGCTTAGGATTTCTGGCAGGCAATGACAGCCGCAAACGTCGTGAATTTTTAGGAGAAGAACTCCGTATTGGCTATTCAAATGGAAAACAGTTGCTTAAACGACTAGAATTGTTTGGGATTGGATTGACAGATGTTGAAAATGTAATGAAAGAGTACGAAAGGAAGCGACATGGCAAATAGAAGTTATATTTATTTTAAAAACGGAGATGAGACACGTGTTTTAGCGGAGGGAATTTATAGTATTCCCTATTTCTGGCAACTGTTTTGGAATGAAGAAGATCTGCAAGCAGCTATTGATTTGTGGAAAAAAGTAGAAGAGCTTGAAAAAGAAGATAAAGAGAAAGCAGAAGAATTTTATCAAGAGCAGAATATGGGAATTACTCTTTCCATTGAAAAATTCCAGCAAAATGCCCGCCACAATCGGTCTTTTTTAGAGCAACATGCTCCACAGGTGTTGCAACTGTATGATGATTTTGTTCGCTACATTATTGCAAATGTCAAAGAGGATGATACGCTGGGATTTGACGTTTTAGAAATTGTTTCTATGGACGAATTGCCTATCGCTTCTGATAAACTTTTAAAAAATATCCGTGCTATTCAGCAAAATCAACCAGAAGATTTAGATTTCTCTCTAACGGATAAGGACTTGCTTGGGTTAGCTATGGGGTTTCCAGATGATTATGCTTCAGACATGTTGCCAGAAGACAATATTCTAAAATCAGCTGCTTACCAAGATGAGTTGAAGAAGCGGCAAAATCAAGAAAGCAAGCAGGCAGATAATGTGATTGAATCCGATTCAAAAGGTAACAAACGCCGGATTCATCCAGCATTTTGGATTTTGCTTGTGCTAGGAATTATGCGGATTTTATATATTTTATTTAGCTAATGGATAGAAATGAGAATTATGAGAATTGCGGATTATAGCGTGACGCGAGCTGTACTTGAGCGTCATGGTTTTACTTTTAAAAAATCATTCGGTCAGAACTTCCTGACAGATACCAATATTTTACAAAAAATTGTGGATACAGCTGAAATTGATAAACATGTTAATGTGATTGAAATCGGACCGGGCATTGGGGCACTGACTGAGTTTTTAGTGGAGAATGCAGCAGAAGTCATGGCTTTTGAGATTGATGAGCGTCTAATGCCGATTTTGGCAGATACCCTGCAGGAATTTGAAAATGTTAAGATTATCAATGAAGATATTCTTAAGTCAGACTTACAAGCTTGGATCAAGGAATTTGCTAATCCAGAATTACCTATCAAAGTGGTGGCTAATCTGCCTTATTACATCACGACTCCGATTTTGATGCATCTGATAGAAAGTCGGATTCCTTTTTCAGAATTTGTTGTGATGATGCAGCGAGAAGTAGCTGATCGCATCTCGGCGCAGCCCAATAGTAAGTCTTATGGTAGTTTGTCAATAGCTGTGCAATATTACATGACAGCTAAGGTCGCTTTTATCGTACCGCGGACAGTCTTTGTTCCCGCCCCAAATGTGGATTCGGCAATTCTGAAAATGACTCGTAGAGACAAGCCGGCAGTTGAGGTCAAAGATGAACCCTTCTTCTTCAAGGTCTCAAAAGCTAGTTTTACTCACCGTCGGAAAACCCTCTGGAATAATCTAACTAGTTGTTTTGGCAAATCGGATGAAATTAAAACAAGACTGGAGATCGCTTTGAATAATGCTGATCTGTCTCCAAATGTTCGAGGAGAAGCACTTGATTTGCAAGAATTTTCCCGCTTATCAGATAGCTTATATGATGAGGGATTCAGATAAACTGAATAATAAGTATCACATAACAAAGAACCTCGCTAAGTTCATCTTAGTGAGGTTCTTCATAAGGAAAGGACGGGATTTGAACCCGCGCATGAATAAAATCCATTTGCCGGATTTCGAGTCCGGTGCCGTACCAAGCTGGGCCACCTTTCCAGAATTTAAAATAAGCACTTAATGGGGTGTATCCAACTATGTTATTTCGTTCCAAACGAGAAGACAAAGCGTAGCATAACTTGAGTAAGGTGCGCTACAATTGACGAAGTCTCAAACGAAATAAAAATGCGGAAAAAGGGATTTGAACCCTCACGTCCGAATGGACACATGCGCCTGAAGCATGCGCGTCTGCCGTTCCGCCATTTCCGCTTGGTTTCTATTATACCATATTAGAAACGTTTTTCATCATTTTTTTGCACTAAAAAGCAAAATACTGCTTTTTTTGTTATAATGAACTTATTAAGCGTTAAAGGAGTCCATTTGAAAGGAACAATTGTGAAAGCCTTAGCCGGCTTCTATTATGTAGAGTCAGAAGGCAAGGTTTATCAGACTAGAGCTAGAGGAAATTTCCGCAAGAAAGGACAAACTCCCTATGTGGGGGATGAGGTCGAATTTTCTGCTGAGAAAGATTCTGAAGGTTATATCTTAAAAATAGCAGAGCGAAAAAACAGTCTGGTACGACCACCTATTGTCAATATAGATCAAGCTGTTGTAATAATGAGTGCTAAAGAGCCAGATTTCAATCCTAATCTTTTGGACCGTTATTTAGTCCTCTTGGAGCAGAAAGCTATCCACCCGATTATCTATATCAGTAAATTAGATTTGTTGGCGGACGACAAGGAGTTAGACGTTTTCCTTGATATTTATCGCTCTATCGGCTATGATACTGCCAAGACAATAACAGAACTGTTGCCGTTTTTAACAGCTAAGACGACTGTTTTCATGGGACAAACTGGGGTTGGCAAATCTACTCTGCTCAATAAAATGGTACCAGATTTACAGTTGGAAACCGGAAAAATTTCAGAAAGTTTGGGTCGTGGTCGCCACACAACTAGAGTGGTTAGTTTTTACAATCTCAATGGGGGAAAAATTGCAGACACCCCGGGATTTTCTTCGCTGGATTATGAAGTGGACAATGCAGAGGATTTAAATCGAGCATTTCCTGAAATTGCACAAGTCAGTCATGGCTGCAAATTCCGGACCTGTACGCATACGCATGAACCGAATTGTGCGGTAAAACCTGCCGTTGAAAAGGAACAAATTGCAGCTTTTCGTTTCGAGAATTACTTGCAATTTCTGAGTGAAATTGAAAACCGTCGTGAAACCTATAAAAAAGTAGCTAAAAAGCAACCTAAGTGAGGAGGAAGTCAAATGAAACCTTATAAAATTGCACCATCTATTTTAAGTGCAGATTATGCTAATTTTGAATCGGAACTAAAAAAGCTAGAAGCAACTGGTGCAGAATATGTTCATATTGATATTATGGATGGTCATTTTGTGCCCAATATCAGCTTTGGTGCGGGTGTGGTCGCGAGCATGCGACCGCACAGTAGATTGGTATTTGATTGTCATCTTATGGTATCTAATCCAGAACATCATATTGAAGAATTTGCTCGTGCGGGTGCAGATATTATCAGTATCCACGCTGAAGCAACCCCTCATATTCACGGAGCTTTGCAAAAGATTCGGACAGCAGGTGTCAAGGCAAGTGTCGTTATCAATCCAGGGACGCCTGTTGAAGTGGTGAAAAATGTTTTGAATTTAGTCGATCAAGTCTTGGTTATGACGGTCAATCCAGGCTTCGGTGGACAAGCCTTTCTGCCAGAAATAATGGATAAAGTACGGGAATTAGTTGTTTTGAGAGAAGTGAACCAACTAGACTTTGATATTGAAGTAGATGGTGGTATTGATGATGAAACCATTCGCGTTGCCAAAGAAGCCGGTGCCAATGTCTTTGTAGCGGGCAGTTACGTTTTCAAAGGAGATGTAGCTCATCAGGTTCAAACATTGAAAGAAGCATTGCATGACTAAAATTGCTCTTTTTGCTGGCGGGATGATAGATAGTTTTCAAGTGGATTTTGACATTTTTATCGGAGTGGACAGAGGAAGCCTGTTTCTCATTGAACAAGGCATTTGTCCAGACTTAGCGGTCGGTGACTTTGATTCTGTTTCGGAGGAAGAGCTGGCTTTGGTTTGTTCTCAATCTAAGGAGGTACTTCAAGCACAACCTGAAAAAAACGACACAGATTTAGAACTAGCTGTCAAGACTGTTTTTGTACGTTATCCGCAGGCACAAGTGACTATTTTTGGTGCTTTTGGCGGGCGCTTGGATCATACTTTGGCAAATATTTTCTTGCCGAGCGATCCAGAAATCACGCCTTATATGCAACAAATTCGGCTTTGTAGTGCGCAAAATGAGCTCAGCTATTGTCCTCAAGGGCGTCACGAGATAAAGCCAGTAGCTGGTATGAATTATCTAGCCTTTATGCCTGTGAGCAATAGTCAGTTAACGATTGAAGGAGCCAAATATCCTTTAAACGAATCCAATTATTTTTTCAAAAAAGTGTATGCTTCTAACGAATTTATAGATGAGCCCGTTTTTTTAGAGTGCCAATCAGGTTATGTTATTGTCATTTATAGCAAAGACAGGAGTTAGTATGGAGTTTATAATTATCCTCTTATTGCTGGGAAATCTTGTTGTGACCTTTCTTTTGTGGCAAAAGAATCAGCAACAGACAAATCAGGTACAGAAATTGCTGGAAGATCAAGCTGATCACTTATCTGATCAGTTGGATTACCGTTTTGAGCAAGAACGGCAACGAAGTCTTCTGACACAACAACAACTGGAATTGGCTCTGGGAGATCGTTTGGGTGAGGTGCGTACGGATTTACATCGGAATTTAACGGAAATGCGTTTAGAAATAAGTGAAAATCTAACCCAAAATCGTGATAAGACAGATGAACGAATGCGTCAGATTCAAGAATCAAACGATCGTCGCTTAGAACAAATGCGCCAAACGGTGGAAGAAAAATTAGAGAAGACACTGCAAACAAGATTGCAAGCTTCCTTTGAAACGGTCTCAAAACAATTAGAGTCGGTCAATCGCGGTTTAGGAGAAATGCAAAATGTAGCGCGTGATGTGGGCACTCTAAACAAGGTGCTCTCCAATACTAAAACGCGCGGGATTTTAGGCGAATTGCAGCTTGGTCAAATCATTGAAGACATTCTGACACCGAGCCAGTATGAGCGTGAGTTTGCAACAGTTCCAGGCTCTAGTGAACGTGTAGAGTATGCAATTAAATTACCGGGACAAGTGGAAAAAGACTACATCTATTTACCAATTGATTCCAAGTTTCCTCTGGCAGACTATTATCGTTTAGAGGATGCTTATGAATCAGGAGATAAAGAAGAAATTGATTTTTACCGCAAGTCTTTGTTAACTAGCGTCAAACGTTTTGCTAAAGACATTAAGAAAAAATATCTGGCACCTCCTGCAACCACGAATTTTGGAGTGATGTTTTTGCCAACGGAAGGGCTTTATTCAGAGATTGTTCGCAATCCAGAATTCTTTGACAATTTGCGTCGGGATGAGCAGATTGTGGTGGCAGGGCCGTCTACGCTATCTGCTTTGCTTAATTCGCTTTCGGTCGGTTTTAAAACGCTCAATATTCAAAGAAGTGCAGATGACATCAGCAAGGTTCTGGGCAATGTCAAATCAGAATTTAATAAATTTGGCGGTATTTTGCTCAAGGCACAAAAACATTTGCAACATGCATCTGGCAATATTGATGAATTGCTGACGCGAAGAACTAATGCTATCGAGAGGACTTTGCGTCATGTTGAAATTTCGGATAAGTCGGCCTTAGATGGTCTATTAGATTTTCAAGATGAAGAGGAAGAATATGAAGATTAACCAAATGAAAAAAGATGAGCTATTTGAAGGGTTTTATCTCATCAAATCTGCTGAACTTCGTCAAACAAGGGCAGGGAAAAACTATTTGGCATTCACCTTTCAAGATGACACTGGAACGATTGAAGGGAAATTGTGGGATGCACAACCGCACAATGTGGAAGAATTTACTGCTGGAAAAGTCATCCATATGCAAGGGCGCAGAGAAGTATATAACAATACTCCGCAAGTGAATCAAATTACACTACGTCTGCCAAAAGTTGGTGAGCCAAACAATCCAGCTGATTTTAAAGAAAAGCCGCCAGTTGATGTCCAAGAACTACGTGAATATCTGTCACAAATGATCTTCAAAATTGAAAACCCAATTTGGCAGCGTGTGGTGCGAGCCTTGTATGCTAAATACGATAAAGAATTTTATTCTTATCCTGCTGCTAAAACGAATCATCATGCTTTTGAAGCAGGACTTGCTTTTCATACAGCTACAATGGTGCGGTTGGCAGATAGCATCGGAGATATTTATCCGCAGTTAAATAAAAGTCTTTTGTTTGCAGGGATTATGTTGCATGATCTAGCAAAAGTGCTGGAATTGACGGGTCCTGAACAGACAGAATACACTGTTCGAGGCAATCTCATCGGACATATTGCCTTGATTGACGAAGAAATGACAAAGGTATTGGTAGAATTAAAAATCGAAGATACCAAAGAAGATGTCATCATTCTCCGTCACGTATTACTAAGCCATCACGGTTTGTTGGAATACGGCAGTCCTGTTCGTCCTAAAATCATGGAAGCAGAGATTATCCACATGATTGACAATTTAGATGCGGAAATGATGATGATGACTTCAGCTTTAGCCTTAGTTGGTGAAGGTGAAATGACCAATCGAATCTTTGCTATGGACAACCGCTCCTTCTATAAACCAAATTTTGATAAGTAAAAAACGAAAAACGAATGTTATTGCAAAAATAATGTTCGTTTTTTGGTCTTATTATGATATAATGAAGAAAATAAAATAAAATTGGTGAAAAAATGAAATTAAGAAGAAGTGAACGCATGGTAGTCATTTCTAACTACCTAATCAATCATCCTTATGAACTAACTAGTCTCAATACATTTGCTGAAAAGTATGAGTCCGCAAAATCCTCCATTTCCGAAGATATTGTCATTATTAAACGTGCTTTTGAAGAAATGGAAATCGGATATATCGAAACCATTACAGGAGCAGGAGGAGGTGTTATTTTTACTCCTTCTATCTCAGATAAAGAAGCTAGAGCAATGGTGGAAGAACTTTGTACGAAATTATCCGAAAGCAATCGGATTCTACCTGGTGGCTACATTTATTTGTCAGATTTGTTGAGTACACCTTCTATTTTAAATAACATTGGACGCATTATTGCCAAAACATTTAGAAAACAAAAAATTGATGCTGTTATGACCGTTGCTACAAAAGGAGTACCTTTGGCAAATGCAGTGGCAAATGTATTAAATGTCCCATTTGTCATCGTGCGCCGCGATTTGAAAATTACAGAGGGTTCAACGGTTAGCGTCAATTATGTGTCGGGTTCAAGTGGGGATCGTATTGAAAAGATGTTCTTGTCGAAACGCAGCCTAAAAGCTGGAAGCCGTGTTTTAATCGTAGATGATTTCTTAAAAGGTGGTGGGACAGTCAACGGCATGATTAGCCTTTTACGAGAATTTGATTCGGAATTGGCTGGTGTAGCAGTTTTTGCGGAAAATGCACAGACAGAGCGTGAGCACTTAGATTACAAATCTTTGTTGAAAGTAACAAATATTGATGTGAAGTCTAACAAAATCAGTGTAGAAGTTGGCAATATTTTTGACAAATAGATGAGGTGAGAATTTGAAAAATATATTGGATAAATTGGATCAAAGCTCTTTGTGGCTAAGAATTTCGATTGTTATAGCTTTGGTACTCATTCTTGCTGCTGGATTATTTTTCGTTAAAAAGCAAGATGATGCGACGCGTGCAGCTGCTCCGACTGTAAGGCGAACCATTTCAACATCAAAATCTTCAGAATCGAAAGCAGAAAAAGAGAAAAAAGAGCAAGCCAAAATTGCACAAGAGGCAGAAGATGCTGTTAAAAAATTGGAGACAGAGCAGACGACGGCTAATGTAACGCCTGCTCAAGAAAAAGTGGACAAGTTGAAAGACGAAGCTCAAAAAGCTCAACTTCAACAACGGATTAAGGCAGTTAGTGACGCGATTGCTGCGCGTGAAGCCAATGAAGCAGCTGCTACAGCAAATCAAAACGCTGTGACGCCTCAAACAGATGCAGGGCAAACTTATCAACAAACCTATCAAGCTCCTGCAACTTCAGCTACCACAGGACAGGCTGAGACCAATTCAGCTCAAACTCCAACGACTAACGGAGCAGGTGTCCCAGCCACAAATACTGCGGGGCAATAGATGGGAACTTAGCAAGAAAACTATAAAAATATATTGACAAAGAAAGTGTCGTCGTGTTATACTAATAGACGGTACTTTTTACTTTTGGTCTCTCAAAAGTGTACAGAGACGTGCTGACAAATGTTGCAAAAGTACACACAGATGGTAGCTGTCACCAAGTGTATCATCACCAAAATTAAAAAAATACAGGAGAATGTAGATGCCTACAATTAACCAATTGGTTCGCAAACCGCGTAAATCAAAAGTAGAAAAATCTAAATCACCAGCTTTGAACGTTGGTTACAACAGCCACAAAAAAGTTCAAACAAACGTATCTTCACCACAAAAACGTGGTGTTGCAACTCGTGTTGGAACAATGACACCTAAAAAACCTAACTCTGCCCTTCGTAAATTCGCTCGTGTACGTTTGAGCAACCTTATCGAAGTTACTGCCTACATCCCAGGTATCGGACACAACTTGCAAGAGCACAGCGTGGTGCTTCTTCGTGGTGGACGTGTAAAAGACCTTCCAGGGGTACGTTACCATATCGTTCGTGGTGCACTTGATACAGCAGGTGTTACTGACCGTAAGCAAGGCCGTTCTAAATACGGTACTAAGCGTCCAAAAGCATAAGGAAAGGGGATAAAGATAAATGAGTCGTAAAAACCGTGCGCCTAAGCGCGAAGTATTGCCAGATCCGCTCTACAATTCAAAATTAGTGACACGTCTTATCAACCGCGTTATGCTTGATGGGAAACGTGGTACAGCCGCTTCAATTGTATATGGCGCTTTTGAGCAAATCAAAGAAGCTACTGGAAACGATGCACTTGAAGTATTTGAAACAGCTATGGAAAACATCATGCCTGTACTTGAAGTACGTGCACGTCGTGTTGGTGGATCTAACTACCAAGTCCCAGTTGAAGTTCGTCCAGAACGCCGTACAACACTTGGACTTCGTTGGTTGGTAACCATCGCTCGCCTTCGTGGTGAACACACAATGCAAGATCGTCTTGCAAAAGAAATCTTGGATGCTGCGAACAACACTGGTGCAGCTGTTAAGAAACGTGAAGACACTCACCGTATGGCTGAAGCTAACCGTGCCTTCGCACACTTCCGTTGGTAAAATCATGATGCTAGGAACGGTAAGGATGCAAGGTGAAAATAGGAAACTGACGCAGTATTCGACGAATACAAGGAAGTTTATCTTTTTCACACAGCATCCCGTTCCGGCTCAAATCGGCTAGCTAACTTTAGCCCGAGTTCAATTCAACTTACCATCTCGTAAGTTGAAACCAACAATAGCATGAAAAGATTGAGAACGGGTAGGTCCTGCCTATCCGTTTTTATTAAAATCATGTTATAATAGAATAGAAATTAAAATAAATAGGAGAAACAAACCTCATGGCACGCGAATTTTCACTTGAAAAAACTCGTAATATCGGTATCATGGCTCACGTCGATGCTGGTAAAACAACAACTACTGAGCGTATTCTTTACTACACTGGTAAAATCCACAAAATCGGTGAAACTCACGAAGGTGCGTCACAAATGGACTGGATGGAGCAAGAGCAAGAACGTGGTATCACTATCACATCTGCTGCGACAACAGCTCAATGGAACAACCACCGCGTAAACATCATCGACACACCAGGACACGTGGACTTCACAATCGAAGTACAACGTTCTCTTCGTGTATTGGACGGTGCGGTTACTGTTCTTGACTCACAATCAGGTGTTGAGCCTCAAACTGAAACAGTTTGGCGCCAAGCAACTGAGTACGGAGTTCCACGTATCGTATTTGCCAACAAAATGGACAAAATCGGTGCTGACTTCCTTTACTCAGTAAGCACACTTCACGACCGTCTTCAAGCAAACGCACACCCAATCCAATTGCCAATCGGTGCTGAAGATGACTTCCGTGGTATCATCGACTTGATCAAGATGAAAGCTGAAATCTATACTAACGACCTTGGTACAGATATCCTTGAAGAAGATATTCCAGCTGAATACCTTGACCAAGCTCAAGAATATCGTGAAAAATTGGTGGAAGCAGTTGCTGAAACTGATGAAGAATTGATGATGAAATACCTTGAAGGTGAAGAAATCACTAACGAAGAATTGAAAGCTGCTATCCGTAAAGCAACTATCAATGTTGAATTCTTCCCAGTATTGTGTGGTTCTGCCTTCAAGAACAAAGGTGTTCAATTGATGCTTGATGCGGTTATCGACTACCTTCCAAGCCCACTTGACATCCCAGCGATCAAAGGTATCAACCCAGATACAGACGAAGAAGAAACTCGTCCAGCATCTGACGAAGAGCCATTCGCAGCTCTTGCCTTCAAGATTGCAACAGACCCATTTGTAGGTCGTTTGACATTCTTCCGTGTATACTCAGGTGTTCTTCAATCAGGTTCTTACGTAATGAACACTTCTAAAGGTAAACGTGAACGTATCGGACGTCTTGTGCAATTGCATGCCAATAGTCGTCAAGAAATCGAAACCGTTTATGCTGGTGATATTGCAGCTGCTATTGGTTTGAAGGATACAACTACTGGTGATTCATTGACAGATGAAAAAGCTAAAATCATCCTTGAGTCAATCCACGTTCCAGAACCAGTTATCCAGTTGATGGTTGAGCCAAAATCTAAAGCAGACCAAGACAAGATGGGTATTGCCCTTCAAAAATTGGCTGAAGAAGATCCAACATTCCGCGTTGAAACAAACGTTGAAACTGGTGAAACAGTTATCTCTGGTATGGGTGAGCTTCACTTGGATGTCCTTGTTGACCGTATGCGTCGTGAGTTCAAGGTTGAAGCAAACGTAGGTGCTCCTCAAGTATCTTACCGTGAAACATTCCGCGCTTCTACTCAAGCACGTGGATTCTTCAAACGTCAGTCTGGTGGTAAAGGTCAATTCGGTGATGTATGGATTGAATTTACTCCAAACGAAGAAGGTAAAGGATTCGAATTCGAAAACGCAATCGTCGGTGGTGTGGTTCCTCGTGAATTTATCCCAGCGGTTGAAAAAGGTTTGGTAGAATCTATGGCTAACGGTGTTCTTGCAGGTTACCCAATGGTTGACGTTAAAGCTAAGCTTTATGATGGTTCATACCACGATGTCGACTCATCTGAAACTGCCTTCAAGATCGCGGCTTCACTTGCCCTTAAAGAAGCTGCTAAGACTGCACAACCAGCTATCCTTGAGCCAATGATGCTTGTAACCATCACTGTTCCTGAAGAAAACCTTGGTGATGTTATGGGTCACGTAACTGCTCGTCGTGGACGTGTTGATGGTATGGAAGCTCATGGTAACAGCCAAATCGTTCGTGCTTATGTACCACTTGCTGAAATGTTCGGTTATGCAACGGTTCTTCGTTCAGCATCTCAAGGACGCGGTACTTTCATGATGGTCTTTGACCACTACGAAGATGTACCAAAATCAGTACAAGAAGAAATCATTAAGAAAAACAAAGGGGAAGCTTAATTAAGCAAAACTTACACGTCCGCAGCTGCGGGCGTTTTTTATGTGACTTTCAATCCGTCTCGCTCCGTAAGGTGCGAGACAAATAAACCACCCGTTTGACGGATGGTTATGATTATAAAAGAGTTCAGATTCTTGTGGAATCTGAACAATTAATATTCAACCTTACGGAGAAAAGAGAAACTTAGCCGCATCATCGGAACTATCAAGAGCTTTTAAGGAGCTTTGACTTAAAAGAAAGACAGTATCACATACTTTGAAGACTTCAGATAAATTGTGAGAGGTCAGTAAAATAATCTTTTCAGGGCTGTATTCTTTTAGCAAATCGTATGCGGCGAAACGTCTTCGTTCATCCAGCCCGTCCAGCAACTCATCTAAAATAAGAATATCGCTTTGAATAGACAGAGCATATAAGAAAGCGAACAGCTCTTTCATTCCTAGAGAATATTTTCCGATTTTTTTCTTGAAATAATTAGCTCCGCCCATTCTAGCTAAATTTTTCTGAAATGTACTTTGCTCCTCTGAGGACAATAATGTGAGATAGTCATGGGCTGACAGATGCTTGTCAAAAATGTCTAGGCTTGGAATGTAAGCAACTTTTCCGCTTTGGATTTCTCCATCGAATCCTTTGATTTCTCCGTTGATTAGACTAAAGAGGGTGCTTTTGCCAATGCCGTTTGGTCCGATCATTCCATAAAGCCCTGGAGTTGTCAGTTCAAACGTTAACTGTTGAAAGATAGTTGTTGTTAGATTGTTTATAGAGAATCCTGTCATAATTTCCCATCCTTTCTATAATAGTAATGCTGATATAGATAATGGGAAGCTAGTATAAATCCCAAACTCAAAACGAGCAGATAAACAACTCCTATGAGGAAGGCATTCTGAGGGAGAATTTTAATGTCATTGATGAGCTGCCCATAGCCAAGATATTCAAAAGGAAGAAACTTCTTGAGAGGTTGGAACCATTCTTCTTGAGATAAGGTGAGAAAACCAGTCAAGAAGACAACAATCAGGCCGATGACAATCAGGCTTTTCTTGAAAATGAGAGACAGGAGCTGACCCAGGCTGGCCAGGAAGAGGAGGGCGACCAGAAAGAGGGGCAGGGTTTGCAGGACAATCTGCCAGATGGGCACAATAGTCCGGTCCAGGTAGAGATAAGGATAGTTCCAGGTGCCGAAACTGTCCAGCAGGCCTTTGGCTACATAGAGGACAGCGAAGAGCAGGAGGGTGAACAGAAAGGTCACCAAGATAGGAACCAGAAGTTTGATGAGCAGGTGCTTGAGCTTGCGACCGCCCAGCAGCTGATAAAAACGAATCTGCGAACTCTCAATCTCGCTACTGAGGGAATCGGCTATAAGGACGGTGATGAGAACAAAGATGGTGGTAGAGGACAGCCAGGCTGTCATGATGTGGCCTATGCTAAAGGCAGCTTCGCTTGTGCTATTAAATGAAAGACTCGGACTTCCTCCGACTGCTTTTACAGCTTCGCGGTAACGGATACTAGCTTTTAAATTCTGATAGTCATCAGAGTTTTTGTCTGTTGTGGAGTTAAGTAGGGTTAACAAGCCCTGATATTCCAGTTGAGCAACTTTTTCTAGATCCTTCTTTTTTAAAGCGGCTAATTCTTCTGATAGAAGAACTTCTCTTTCTTGTTCCAATTTTAGCTGTTGACTGATAACCTTATCGGCAGGATTTAGCTGAGCCTGACTTTGTAAATTTTTCACCGATTGTTTGCTTTGTTGGAGCTGCTCTCTGATAATAGCCAGATTGCTATTGAAGCTCTGCTTGTTTATTGCTGTTTGGTTGAAGATAAATAGCCCCAAAAAGATGGCAGCCAGCAGGATTAGACAGATTTTATTTTTGGGACTTTTTAGAAAGCGTTTCAGTTCAAAGCGAAAAAAATCCATAAATATACCTCGTACAAAAGGAACATAGAGGCTAGATTGATAGCCTCTATGTTTAGCTATTAATAAGTCTGATAGTGATAGATATAAAGAAATGCTGGATTAATACCTTCATAACGATTAATCCGTTCTATTTTGGATACACGAAAACCTCTGTGATAATACAAGTTCATCCAAGAATAGGATGTTCGAGTGACTCCACCCATAACAAGATGAACCTCATATTTAGTGTGTACAACTGAGGCTATGTTAGCAGCTGAGACGATATTTTTGGCACCTAGACCGAGTAAAGTTGCAAGAATTGCAATCAATAAAGCGTTTTTCTTAACTTTTTTCACCATTGTATTTATCCTCATTACAATAAATATAAAAGTGTTTGTCTAGACATTTTTTATTATATCATAAAAACTGCAAAATGTAAAGCGCTTTCACATATAAAATGTCCACATTCTTGTTCTTTTTTTGATAATTTAGAAAAATCAAAAAATAGTTTATAGATAAATTACAGAACCTAAAAAGAATGAAAATGCTAATATTAGAAATCAAATGAAAACTACAAATAAATTTTATGATAAGGCATAGTACTTTTAGTAATGAATCTTTCTGTAATGTATGGGAGCTATCGTGAAAAAAGTTTGAAAAAACAAAAAGTGGTTTCTTTTACTATGCTGAAATCAGTTGCAATTTTAAGAGAGAAAGTATATAATAGATATGTTGAAAGGTGATTTGTAGCAACTCAAGTTACTCTTTTCACATAAAAATTTTTTTGATTTTCATAAGGAGGAAATCACGAATGGTAGTTAAAGTTGGTATTAACGGTTTCGGTCGTATCGGTCGTCTTGCTTTCCGTCGTATCCAAAACGTAGAAGGTGTTGAAGTTACTCGCATCAACGACCTTACAGATCCAGTTATGCTTGCACACTTGTTGAAATACGACACAACTCAAGGTCGTTTCGACGGTACTGTGGAAGTTAAAGAAGGTGGATTCGAAGTTAACGGTAAATTCGTTAAAGTTTCTGCTGAACGTGATCCAGAACAAATCGACTGGGCTACTGACGGTGTAGAAATCGTTCTTGAAGCAACTGGTTTCTTTGCTAAGAAAGATGCTGCTGAAAAACACCTTAAAGGTGGAGCTAAGAAAGTTGTTATCACTGCTCCTGGTGGAAACGATGTTAAAACAATCGTATTTAACACTAACCACGACGTTCTTGATGGTACTGAAACAGTTATCTCAGGTGCTTCATGTACTACAAACTGCTTGGCTCCAATGGCTAAAGCTCTTCAAGACAACTTCGGTGTTGTAGAAGGATTGATGACTACTATCCACGCTTACACTGGTGACCAAATGATCCTTGACGGTCCACATCGTAAAGGTGATCTTCGCCGTGCTCGTGCTGGTGCTGCAAATATCGTTCCTAACTCAACTGGTGCTGCTAAAGCTATCGGTTTGGTTATTCCAGAATTGAACGGTAAACTTGATGGTTCAGCTCAACGTGTTCCAACTCCAACTGGATCAGTTACTGAATTGGTTGCTGTTCTTGAAAAGAACGTTACTGTTGATGAAGTAAATGCAGCTATGAAAGCAGCAGCTAATGAATCATACGGTTATACTGAAGATCCAATCGTTTCTTCAGATATCGTAGGTATGTCATTCGGTTCGTTGTTTGATGCAACTCAAACTAAAGTTCTTGACGTTGATGGAAAACAATTGGTGAAAGTTGTATCTTGGTATGATAACGAAATGTCATACACTGCACAACTTGTACGTACTCTTGAATACTTTGCAAAAATCGCTAAATAATTCATTAGTATATAGAGAAGAGAGGCTTGCCCTCTCTTTTTTGTTGTTATTTAAAAACCATATATAATTACTCCGATTATGATTTGCTCCACGAAAAAAAGAACTTGAATCTAAATAGATTTAAGTTCTTTTTATATCTATGTAAGAATTCTGTTATAAAGTATCTTCATCTGGTGTTAAAATCATTGGAATAATGATAGGCTCACGTTCTGTATTTTCATATAAAAATGGTCGAAGAGCATTTACAATAGCTCCATTGACAGACTGGATGCTGGCATCTTTATTTTTCAATGCAATACGTATCGCATTGAAAAGAATACGTTGGCTATGACGGATCAGTTCACCTGATTCCCGCATATAGATGAAACCGCGACTGAGAATGTCAGGACCGGCTAAGATCATCTTCGATTTAAAGTCAACGGTAGCGACTGCAAGGACGACGCCATCTTCGGAAAGGTCACGTCTGTCACGGAGGACTGCAGCACCAATTTCTCCGATACGATTGCCATCGACATAAATATCTTGTGCATTGAAACTTCCGGCAATGCGAGCAGAATTAGCAGTTAAGGCTAAAACGTCTCCATTACTCATGATAAAGATATTGTCTTTAGGCACTCCAGTATCCATTGCAAGTCCCGCATGCACTTTTTGCATACGGTATTCACCATGGACGGGCATGAAATACTTCGGTTTTATCAAACGAAGCATGAGTTTTTGCTCTTGTTGACCTCCGTGCCCAGATGTATGGATGTTATTGATTTTTCCATGGATAACGTCAACGCCTGCTTCTGAAATGGTGTTGATAAGCTTATTGACACTAGTAGTATTTCCTGGGATAGGACTAGAAGAGAAAATCACTGTATCACCTGGTTGAAGCTGTACTTGACGATGTGTTCCATTGGCGATACGTGAAAGAGCCGCCATTGGCTCTCCTTGGCTTCCTGTACACATGATAAGTATTTCGCCGGCAGGATAGTCTTTAATCTCATTTGGCTCGATGAAAGTACCTTTAGGCGCCTTGATGTAGCCAAGTTCAATTCCATTGGCGATGGCTTTCTCCATTGAACGACCAAAGACTGCAATTTTCCGTCCTGTTTTGACGGCCGCATCAGTAGCCTGTTGTAGGCGGAAAATATTGGAAGCAAAGGAAGCAAAAATAATCCGTCCATGGATGTTTTCAATGATTTTCATAATAGACTGACCGACCACTTTTTCCGAATTTGTAAAAGTCGGAATTTCTGCATTGGTTGAGTCAGAAAGAAGAACTAGAACCCCATCCTCGCCAAGAGCTGCCATTCGATGCAAATCCGCTGGTTCTCCAACGGGTGTAAGGTCAAACTTGAAGTCACCTGTACATACAACTTTCCCTTGAGGTGTGTGAATGACAATTCCTAACGGCTCTGGAATAGAGTGGGTTGTGCGGAAGAAAGTTGCTTTTAAATGTTTAAATTGAAGTTCAGTGTTTTGATTGATCTCATAGAGCTTAGCATCACGTAAAAGACCGTGTTCTTCTAGTTTCCCGCGGATAAGTGCTAGAGCAAGTGGTCCTGCATAAATCGGAACATTGGCTTGTTTGAGTAGGAAAGGAATCCCACCGATATGGTCTTCATGTCCATGAGTAATCAGAACACCTTTGATACGGTCAACGTTTTCTACGATATAGGAATAATCAGGAATAACATAATCAATCCCTAAAAGGTCATCTTCAGGAAATTTGATACCAGCGTCAACGATGATAATTTCATCTCTGTATTCAATTCCGTAGGTATTTTTTCCAATTTCTCCTAAGCCACCAATGGCAAACACACCGACTTCTTCGGGTTTTAAAGTATAAGACATGGTTTAGAGCTCCGTAATTGTAAAGTTGCCTGATTCTTTTTCATATTCTAAATGTTTATCAGACAAGCGTGTGATAAATTCGACATTGTAAGGCGTTTTTTCTTCAACGAGTTTACGCGCTTTAATGCGTCCTTCTAATTCATCCTTAGCGTCAATATCCAAGTAAAGCGACTGTGTATTTTCGCGTCGTGGATTGCGCTCTTTTGTTTCTTGATAAAAAACTTTGTAAATCATTTAATTTCCTTTCTCATTCATAATCAATCTACCAGAAAATAGCCACCTTATTTTCAAGGGCGGGCTTCATCTATTTAATTTCTCGGGTAATAAATTGATTTTGATACGTTACAATTATAATCATTATATCATAAAAAGCTGATTTAGTAAAAGAAAGAAGTTGGAAAATCTAGGAAAACGATTTTCACAAGGTCTTGTTTTTTTGGAAATCATATTGAGGAAATCCGTATTTTTTGTAGTATAATAGAAACTAGATTATCACGAAGGAAATATAAAAATGAAAATTTTAGCTTTTGATAGCTCTAGTAAAGCATTGGCAATTGCGATTTTAGAGGATGAACAGTTGCTTGCTGAGATGACAATAAATATTAAAAAAAATCATAGCATTACATTGATGCCAGCAATTGATTTTCTCATGGAAAGTTTGGATTTAAAACCAACGGACCTAGAACGCATTGTGGTTGCAGAAGGTCCGGGTAGTTATACAGGTTTGCGGATTGCTGTAGCAACAGCTAAAACTCTGGCTCATACCCTTAAGATTGGCTTGGTTGGAGTTTCTAGCTTACGGATTCTGGTACCAGAAAGTATTGATGGCTTGGTTATTCCGCTCATGGATGCTAGACGCAACAATGTTTATGCTGGTTTTTATAAAAATGGTAGGATCGTTCAGCCAGAAGCTCATTTATCTTTTGAAGAGGTCTTGGAAAAAGCCAAGCCTGATTCTCAAGTAACCTTTGTAGGAGAAGTGGAAAATTTTGCGGAGCAGATTCAAGCAGTTTTGCCAGAAGCTTTTATCAAAACAACTCTGCCAAACGCTGCACTCCTTGCTAAAATCGGTCTGCAATTACCAGCTCGCTCTGTTCATGACTTTGTGCCAAACTACCTCAAGCGAGTGGAAGCGGAGGAAAATTGGTTGAAAAACCATGAAGAAACGAAAGATTCTTACATCAAACGCTTATGATTGAGATTAAAAAAGATGAAAAAAAGCAGACCGTTGATTTGACAGAGCGGATTTATCAGGTATTGAAAGACGTGTATGCAGTCAGTCCGTGGAGTGTGGAACAAATAGAGAAAGATTTACAACATCCTTTGTCGAGCTATATTTTAGCTCTAGAGGGTCAAAATTTAATTGGTTTTCTGGCTTTTCAGGAGTCAGATTTTGAAGCGGAAGTTTTGCAAATTGCGGTTAAGAAGGCTTATCAAGGTAAGAAAATTGCGACCGCTTTGTTTGAACATCTGCCAATTAACAAAGAGATTTTCCTTGAAGTGAGGGAGTCCAATAAGCCAGCTCTGCTATTCTACAAAAAAGAAAGATTTGAAGAAATCGCGCGGCGGAAGGCCTATTACCATGCGCCAGTGGAAGACGCAATCGTTATGAAAAGGGAGAACTATGGAAGATAGATATATTTTAGCTTTTGAAACGTCTTGCGATGAGACCAGCGTGGCGGTTCTGAAGAATGAGACTAAGCTTTTGAGCAATGTCATTGCCAGCCAGATTGAGAGTCATAAGCGTTTTGGCGGCGTGGTACCGGAAGTGGCCAGTCGCCACCATGTGGAAACTATCACGGCTTGCATTGAGGAAGCCTTGGCAGAAGCAGGCATTATCGAGCAAGATGTGACAGCCGTAGCTGTGACCTATGGACCTGGTTTGGTGGGGGCTCTTTTGGTTGGATTGGCGGCTGCCAAGTCCTTTGCGTGGGCACATCATTTACCACTTATTCCTGTCAATCACATGGCGGGACATCTAATGGCTGCTCAGAATGTCGAGAACTTAGAATATCCTCTTTTAGCACTACTAGTCAGCGGAGGGCATACAGAGTTGGTTTATGTTAGCGAAGCCGGGGATTATCAGATTGTAGGGGAAACACGTGATGACGCGGTCGGAGAAGCCTATGATAAAGTTGGTCGTGTGATGGGTTTGACTTATCCAGCAGGGCGTGAGATAGATGAATTGGCCCATAAAGGACAAGATATTTATGATTTTCCGAGAGCGATGATTAAAGAGGACAATCTAGAATTTTCATTTTCTGGTCTCAAATCAGCCTTTATTAATCTACATCATAATGCTAAGCAAAAAGGTGAGTTTCTTTCCAAGGAAGATCTGGCAGCTAGTTTTCAAGCTGCTGTTTTAGATATTCTCATGGCAAAGACAAAGAAGGCTTTAGGGAAATATCCTGTCAAGACCTTGGTGGTTGCGGGTGGTGTTGCAGCTAATCAAGGCTTACGTGAACGTTTAGCAGCTGAAATAACAGATATTAAAGTTATCATACCGCCTTTGCGTCTCTGTGGGGACAATGCAGGAATGATTGCTTATGCCAGTGTCAGTGAGTGGAACAACGCCAATCTTGCAACATTAAATCTGAATGCCAAGCCAAGTCTGGCGTTTGAGACAATGGAAGAATAAGAATGATAGGAAAAAATTTTAAGGCTGGTGTTAAGGCAGCTGTGCCAACAGCTCTGGGTTATATTAGTATTGGCTTAGCCTGTGGCATTATTGGTGCTTCTTATGTCACTCCTCTTGAAATGGCACTGATGAGTATTCTTGTCTATGCAGGAAGTGCTCAGTTTGCTATGCTAGCGCTTCTCGCTATCCATGCACCGGTGATAGCTATTCTTCTGACAGTCTTTTTAATCAATTTGCGTCTATTTTTGCTGGGACTTCATACATCTACTTTTTTTCGACATGCAAGTCTATGGCAAAATATCGGTATCGGAATCCTTTTGACAGATGAAACATACGGCGTTTTACTAAGTGAGCACGTTCATACAAAGGATATTTCGCTTCAATGGATGTATGGAAATAATATAACAAGCTACCTTGCTTGGATGATAGGAACGGTGTTCGGAACGACATTAGGAAGTCTTTTGCCAAATCCAGAAGTGTTTGGATTAGACTTTGCCCTAGTTGCCATGTTTATTGGCATTTTTTCTTCCCAATTTTTAGTGATGCTACATAAAACAAAACTTCAAAAACTAATCGTAATTTTGGCTGTAGTAGCTTTATCATTTTATGCGTTAAGTATGCTTGTGTCTTCGTCTTTAGCTGTTTTAATGTCGACCTTATTAGGCTGTGCTGTGGGGGTAATGCTAGATGATAAATAATTATATTTTTGTCGCTATTCTTTTCTCAGCCCTGGTGACATGGTTATCACGGATTAGTCCATTTATATTGGTGAAATATCGTGGCTTGCCTAAGATTGTAGAGCGGTTTTTACAGTATTTACCAATTTCTATTATTTTTGCTTTAATTTTATCCAGCATTACAAATGGGAAAATAGGGCAGTTTCCAACCTTCAAATGGCTAGATTTAATAGCTGTTTTTCCAACAATTTATGTTGCTTTTCGCTATCGTAACTTAGTGGTGACCGTGATTTTTGGTGTGATACTGGTAGCTGGTCTGCGATTTATGTTTTTATGATGTGATGGAGAACCTTTATGATTGATAAAATGGAACTAGGTGAATTTTATAGAGAATTACGGATAGCAAGAGGTGTGAAGCAAAATGAAGTTGCGTGTGAAGGACTGACAGCCTCACAGCTTTCTAAGTTTGAGTTAGGGCAATCTATGCTGTCGGCGGATAAATTATTTCTTGCCATTGAAGGGATTAATATGACATTTGCGGAGTTTGCATATAAACTCAATAGTTATCAAGAATCCCAGCATATTCAATTGGGACATCAAATTGTCGATTTATTTGTTCGTCAAGATAAAGACAGTCTGGAGGATTTGCTTAACAAAGTTCAAGAAAAAGTATCCTCTCAACAATATATCCGTCTAAATAAAATTGTGATTCAAAATGCCTTGCACTCCTTGGATTCTAGTTATATTTTAAAAGAAGAAGATAAGCAATTTATAACAGCTTATCTTTTTGCCATTGATTCATGGACCTGGTTTGAGCTCTATCTTTTCTGTAATGCTATGCCCTTTTTGGAGAATCAAGATTTAATTTTTCTTTCAACAAGTTTGATGGAGAAATCTAAGGAATTTAAAGAGTTAGTCTATAATCAAATTTACATGAAAAGTTGTTTCTTAAATGTCATTTCAGAAATGATGGAACGTGAACTCTATCAATACATCAGCATTTTTGAAAGTGAGCTAGAAAAGTTGCTGACACCCTACGATGTCTTTGAAAAATTACTTTTGCAATTTTTAAGAAAAATCAATATCTATCTTCAGACAGGAGGAGAAAATCAAAAAGAGATTGAAGATTTCATTCAATCTCTGAAAGTACTGGATAATCCGCAGTTAATAGCATTATTAACTTTGAAATTACAGCAATATGAAAAATTATTAAAAACAGAAGATAACAGAACAGAAAATAATAATATCCATGATAATAGTGAATAGAATGGCGATAAATTTGCGTTTGCTCATTTGGGCTCTCCTTTTTAAAAAGTAGTATACTCTAAAAATTCAGAAAATTGCAAGAATCGCAAATTAGAAAGTCTACAGGATAAAAATGTCAAATATGCGATTTTAAAGAACTGGAGAAATTTAATGGTATACTAACAGATAAACCATTAAATGATAATAAAGAGTTGCAAAAAAAAATCAAAAGAATATTCATAACACGTTCTTATATTAGTTTTTCAAAGTGAAAATAATCGTCAAGATGTTTTTGACTTTGGAATTGGGCCATTAGGAATTTATTGGGCATTATTGGGGAATAAATTCCCGTTTGAAATACACTTGGAGGGATGAAATTGAATATTTTTCTTTCAAATCGAAACTTTAGGCAACTTTCAATAAATGAATGGATATCTACATTTGGTGATACAGTTTTTTACTTAGCGTTTATCAATTATGTATCTTCTTATGCTTTTGCACCTCTTGCGATTCTTATGATTACAACATCTGAAACATTGCCGCAAATTATGCAGATATTCACAGGAGTTGTAGCGGATTTTCAAAAGAATCGGATTGGAAAGTACTCTGTTTTGATGTTTGTTAAGTTTGTCCTGTACGCAACTGTAGCATTGATACTGGTCGGGACAAAATTTTCACTTGTTTCTGTTTTTCTTATTTGCCTCATCAATTTTGTATCGGATACGATTGGTTATTTTTCAAGTGCTATGATAACGCCTATTTATGTAAAAATTATTAACAATGATATGACATCTGCGTTAGGTTTTAAGCAAGCGACAGCAAATTTAGTTCGTGTCTTTGGTAATCTAAGCGGAGGCGCTTTGATTGGTTTTATCAATATTGGAATGTTTGCCGGTATGAACGCCTTAACTTTTTTATTTGCGTTTTTTGGTATCTTATTGATTAGAACAAATCTTGTTCGTTTTGAAGAACAGATTGAAATTACGCAAGCTTTAGACAGCAAAAATTTTTGGAAACATTTGCTGGATTCTTTAAAGATTTTAGGAAGCCTTGGAAATATTATTAAACTGATTGGGATTTTATCCATCAATCAAGCTGTCATAAATGTAACGATTCCTGTGACGACGCTTTTGTTAATAAAGTATCCTTTCGCTGGTTTAGAAACTGGTCAATCCATAGCTATCTTAACAACAGTTGAATTGATTGGTATAGTGTGCGGTAATTTCCTAAGTGGCAATGTGATGAAAAAAATGTCAACAAAAACAAGTGTTTATCTTAGCCAAGTGATGGAATTCGTGATTTTAGTCGGATTTTTGAACAATAATTTTCTAGTTGTCTTACTTGCTGCTTTTGGCAATACATTTTCAATTGGAATACTAAGCCCTCGTCTTCAACAATCTGTTTTTAGATTAGTACCGGAGCAATCAATGGGGGCTGTACAGTCTGGGATTAGTATGCTCAGTATTGTTTTACCAGGAATTTTATCTATAGTACTTGTTGGGATAGCAAGTAGTCTGGGGGTAGTATATGTTGCTGTATCATTAGGAGTTCTATTATTTTTAGGAATGTTTCTAGTTTATTCAATAAAGAATATTGCTGAATAGAAATTAAAGTGAGGCATCATTTAGACAATCTGTGACTTTCATCTATCAAATAAACATTCTGCTTTGGAAATGATTTGCAATCAATTACTAAAGTAGAATTTTTTTGGTAAAAATACCATTCAGGACAAAATAACTACCATTCAGGATTTTGATGAATTTTTTTGATGGAGATTTGATAGAATAAAGAAGATACAGAATTAAATACAACCTTTCAATTGTTAGAAGAACAAAATTTAGCACAAATAACGGGCGGAAATCTAGCAACAATCACTCCTGGAGGTGGTCCGGGTACCCCTTATGGAACTCCCGGCATCTATATGGGATGGGGAAATTCTGGTGGTAATGGTGCTTGGGGTTGGGTTGGTCAGCTAGCACCTGCTTTTTCAAAGAAAAGGCCATAATGTGATGTTATAAAAGATAGAGGGAGGATGCTCTATGTGGAAGAAGACAATAGGATATTATGTATGCATAGGCTGTATTTGGCTATCTCATTATTCTGGTTTAGGGCTGCTGTTTCATTTAGACTTTGTTAGAAGTTTATCAGATGCTTGGTATTATTTTTGGCTAACAATTGCTACAGCTTGCCATGTGGCTTTATTGACTTTTGTCATTTATAAACATAAAGAAAAATTGATTATCGTTAAACCGCAATTCAAATGGTCTTATATAGGTTATAGTGTAGCAGGTTTCGTTATGAATTTGCTGTGGAATGCATTGGCAACACCGATCCTTCCGCATGGACAAAATCAAAATGCCATCAATGAAGTTTTGCAATCAATAAGAGGTGCTGCTTTATTTTGGGGGATGTGGATTATTCTGGGTATTCTGACCCCCATTTGGGAAGAATTGATTTATCGAGGCGTTGTCATGACAGCCTTAAAGAGATTTCAAAGGTTCCGTTTGGATTTAGTCGTTTCTGCTAGTCTATTTAGTATGGGTCATATTGTGCAGTTTGGCTGGTCAACGACAGATTTTATTTTATATTTTGTTCCCGGGCTCATTTTAGGTTGGGTCTTTAGGAAAACAAATGGGATCTACTATAGCATGGCGACTCATGTTGCCTGGAATAGCTTTCTTGCTCTCTTATATACTCTTTCACAAAGATAGTTTCTCCCAGCTATCTTTTTTTGATAAATATTTTAAAAATGTGTTGACTATGACCTTAGGTCAGGGTGTATAATCATCATTGTAAGGAGGAAATCATGTATCAAATCAAAGAAGCTGCGCAACTTTCTGGTATTTCTGTTAAAACGTTGCATCACTACGATAAAATTGGACTGTTGATTCCGCAAAAGTCTGAAAACGGGTATCGCGTTTATAGTGAGTCAGATTTGGAACGCCTGCAAATTATTTTATTTTACAAATATCTTGGATTTTCTTTAAAGGAAATAGCAGAGCTGCTAAGTCAGCAAGAGCAGGAATTATTGCCTCACTTGAACAAACAATTGCAGTTTTTGCAGCAGGAAAGGAAACATTTAGATACCTTGATTTCTACCTTACAAAAGACAATTCAAGCGCAAAAAGGAGAAAGAAAAATGACAACACAAGAAAAATTTGTTGGATTTACCTATCAAGATCATCAAAACTATCGCGACCAAGCTGTCGAAAAATATGGGCAAGCTGTTATAGATGAAGCGGCAAGCAGACAAGCAGGTCAAGAGGAGCAAGCAACGGAAGCCTTTAATCAAGTATTCCGAAATTTGGCAGAAAATCTACAAGTAGGTTTGAAAGTAGATGCAGCAGAAAATCAAGTGCAAGCAGCTAATCTTTTACAGGCTATCCGAACTTATGGTTTTGATTGCTCGTTGGAAGTTTTTGCTTCTATCGGAAAAGGCTATGTGGCAAATCTTGAGTTTAAAGAGAATATTGATAAATTTGGTTCAGGTACAGCTCAGTACGCTGCAGAAGTGATTGCGGCTTACGTTCGAACCAATGCGAAATAAATAGGCTAGGAATTTCCTAGCCTATTTTGTTCTACTTCAAGTCTATCCAATCTGGGAACTCACCAAGAACAGCGTTGACAAATTCTACATTTTCGAGTCGATTCATTTTATGATTCCTTTTGTTTGAGCTGAATAGTAAAATATGAGCAATCACTCATAATGCACACTCCCTGCCACCCAGCCGGTACAAAGAGCTACGGTGATGTTAAAACCGCCAGTATGAGCATTGATATCTAACACTTCACCAGCAAAATGTAGACCAGGTACGAGCTTGCTTTCTAAGGTTTTTGGATTGATTTCTTTGAGACTGACTCCGCCTTTTGTGACAAAGGACTTAGCAAGGGACATTTTACCAGTCACGGAGATTTTGAGAGCCTTGATGGACCGGATGAGTTGATTACGTTCTCTATCCGTTAGCTGTTTGACTTTTTCAGGAAAGCCTTGAACCAAAAATTCAGCCAAGCGTTCAGGGAGTGAGGCTTTCAAGGCATTCTTCAAGGATTTTTCCAGATTTTCTTCTAAAAAGTCTGCCAAATCCTGTTTACTCATCTGTGGCAGAAGATCTAGATAGATGGTTTCGCCGCCTTTGACAAAGCTAGACAAGCGCAGAGCTGCCGGACCGGATAGGCCAAAGTGGGTAAAGAGCAAGTCGTGAGTGATGACATGTTTATCGTAGCTGAGAGTGACGTCTTGAAGGGAAATTCCTTGTAAATCCTTGTGTGGGAAGTCAGTCAAAAGCGGGCTTTCAGCAGCTTCTAGCTCGGTAATCGTATGTTTGAAATGGCGAGCAATCTCATAGCCAAAGCCGGTAGAGCCAGTTGAAGGATAGGACTTGCCACCTGTTGTGACAATTAGGCGGTCGCAGCTCCACATGCATTTACTTGATTTGATGATAAAGCAATCTTCATTTTTCTTTACGGAAACCACTTCTGTCTGTGTTTTAATTGTAGCACCTAGCTCTTTCATTTTTTGTTCTAAGGCTTCAATAATCGTCCGAGACTTGTCTGTAGTTGGAAAAACACGACCGTGGTCTTCGACCTTGAGTTTGACACCATTCTCTGTAAAAAAGTTGATGATATCATAATTGTCAAATTGAGAGAAAACGCTGTAGAGGAAGCGACCATTGCCAGGAATGCCAGTCATGAGGTCATCCAAGTTACCGTTATTAGTCACATTGCAGCGACCGCCACCTGTTCCAGCTAGTTTTTTACCTAATTTTTTGTTTTTTTCAAGGAGCAGGGTTTTCTGTCCATAAAAAGAACTGGAAATGGCAGCCATCATGCCGGCAGGACCACCTCCGATAACGATTGTATCAAAGAGTTTCATTGTACTTCTTTCTTTAAATGAATTTATAAGGGATTTATTAAATTTCATTGTATCATAAATGCGGCGAAATTCCCTAAAATCCAGAGCAAATTTGACAGTTAAGCCTTGATATGATAAGATTTAGGTATCTATATCTAGAAAAAGTTTCAGAGGAAATTATGGCAATTGAAAAAACAGTCAGCGAGTTAGCCGAAATTTTAGGAATTAGCCGTCAGGCAATGAATAATCGAGTTAAAACTCTTGCACCCGAAGATACTGACAAAAATGAAAAAGGGGTCACTGTTGTAACGCGTAGCGGTTTGATAAAACTGGAGGAAATCTACAAAAAGACGATTTTTGAAGATGAACCAGTCAGCGAGGACGTGAAACAGCGTGAACTCATGGAAATTTTAGTAGATGAGAAAAATGCTGAAATCGTGCGCTTATATGATCAGCTAAAAGCAAAAGATGTTCAATTGGCTAAAAAAGATGAGCAGTTGCGTGTGAAAGATGTTCAAATCGCTGAAAAAGATAAGCAATTAGATCAACAGCAACAACTGACTGCAAAGGCCATGAATGAACGTGAAACGTTGCTATTAGAATTAGACGAAGCTAAGGAAAAAGTACAAGCACAAGAACAAAAGGGCTTCTTTGCAAGATTATTTGGAAGATAATGAGAATCTCGGTTGAAGAAACTGGGATTTTTTTATAGAATGAAAAGTATGGTAAAGGAAGAACTAGCAAACACTATCAATATCCTTGGCTCTTTTTGTGGAAAACGCGATTTGCCAGAATTAACACAGTTAGCATTGAAAAAGAAATATCACTTGAAACAAGTTGATGTCATGGTTCTGTTTGGCGGAAGTATTTTGGCAGGTGGAGACGTTTTGGCGCAGGCTATGTTAGAGGGGATAGCAAAGACTTATGTTATTGTCGGTGGGGCAGGACATACGACGGAGACTCTTCGGCAAGTGGTCGCAAAGGAATATCCGAAAATAGAAACACAAACTTTTTCGGAGGCAGAAATTTTTAATGCTTATTTGAAAGAAAGGTATAATTTAACGGCTGATTACTTGGAATCTCACTCGACTAATTGTGGGAATAACATCACTTATTTGTTGGATTTGCTGAAAAAAGAAAAGATTGATTTTCATTCTATCATTCTTAGTCAAGATGCGACAATGCAGGCGCGTATGGAAGCGGGAATCAGGAACTATCTTTCTCCAGATACATGTATCATCAATTTTGCTACTTATCAGGCTGATGTAACCGTAAAGAATCAGAAGCTTGAATTTAAACAGTCTATTTACGGTATGTGGGAAATAGAGCATTATATCAGTCTGTTGATGGGAGAAATTCATCGTTTGTCAGATGATGAATCGGGCTATGGACCAAGGGGAAGAGGCTATATTTCGCACGTAGAAATTCCTATAGAGGTTAGAACTGCTTTTGAAACATTAAAGAAAAGTTATGGAGATTTGATTCGCATAGCGAATCCTCTATATGCTTCTACTGATGAGATAGTTAAAGGAGAACGATGAAACAACGTTTAGACTTTCATAAGCTGTATTACAACCTTGATAAAATTTTATTTTTATTTTTTATCATTTTTATGGTAATGGAGTATCTCTGGTTACCTTTTAATTCCTGGGCTGCAGATTCTTTGCTGAGGCTGACAGGTTATCAATTTTTATCGTACAATAATGTCTTAGCGGTACTATCCAGCAATCTGCTGCTAACTCTAGCATTTATTGTATTATTTCTAGTGAATCTGCTAGTCGCTTATTTTCAGGTTGGTTTGCTCTTTTTAGGTGCTCATAATTTGCTGACTCAGCAAGGAAATACACTTTTTGCATTCACTAAAAAAACAGTCTCTGATGGTTTTTCACTTTTAAAACAAGTTCGTCCCAGCAAAGTTGCATTTGTTTTATTGTACATTGGTTTGCTTTTTCCGTTCATTCGGAAAATCTTGAAAATTTATTATTTAAATAAAATTTTAATTCCGAATTTTATCGTGTCTTATTTACGAGATACTTACTTTTTAGCTGGAATTGGACTTGCTTTACTAGTATTGCTGATGCTGTTGATTGCTGTCCGTTTGATGTTTGCGTTGCCAAAAATTCTGATTGAAAATGTCTCTGTCAGAGAAGCGGTTCGATTTAGTTTGGAAAAAACACATAAGCGTTTGCTGTTCTATTCTTGGCACTTATTTTGGATTGTTACCAAGAGTTTTCTACTCTTTTTCGCTATAACGATTCCATTATTGTGCCTTCAAACTTATACGGACGGTCAGTCCAATCAAACTGCGCTTATAGCCGGAGTTGTCAATTATGTGCTGATGAAAACGACTCACTATTTGATGTTGACCTATTTTTTAGTTAAATTTGTAGCTTTTTTGACAGAGAAAAGACTTTGTCACAGTGCACGCAGGAAGTTAGATCGACTCTATCGTTGGGTTGTTATGTCGATTGCTTTTTTAGCATTTGCAGCTGAGGGTTATAGCTATCTTCAGATTCCGTTGAGCAACAATCCTGCTGTGATTTCGCATCGTGGTGTTTCACAGGCAAACGGTGTCCAAAATACGATTCAATCGTTAGAGAAGACAGCCTTATTAAAGCCAGACTATATTGAAATGGATGTTCAAGAAACAAAGGATGGACAATTTGTCATGATGCATGATGCGAATTTATCTGCCTTGACTGGAGTTAACGCGAAGCCACAAGATTTGACGTTGACAGAATTAACAGCTTTGGATGTTACTGAAAATGGCTATCGTACAAAGATTTCGAGTTTTGATGCTTATTTAAAACGTGCTAATGAATTGGGTCAACGCTTGCTGATTGAAATAAAAACCAGTAAGAAAGATTCACCTGATATGATGGATCGCTTTCTGAATAAATATGGGAACACCATTAAACAATATGGCCACCAAATGCATTCACTGGATTATAAAGTCATCAACAAAGTAGTTAAATATGATGCCAGCATTCCAACTTTTTTCATTCTTCCTTACAATACCATTTTCCCACGCACTAAGGCAAGTGGTTATACCATGGAGTATTCTACGCTTGATGATAATTTTATTTTCAAGCTGTGGCAAACGGACAAGAAACTGTATGATTGGACGGTCAATAATGAAAATGCTATTTCAAAATCGTTGCGTTTAGGTGTAGATGGCATTATCACTGATGATGTGCAGTTAGTACAAACAGCTATTAAAGAATTGCAAAATAATCCTAAATACGCCGACTTGCTAATCAATCAAGCTTTTGACTTTTTTAATTTTACATAAGACAAGCCCCTCTTAGTAATGAACTAGGAGGGGTTGGTTTTTTAGTGTATTTTAAAATGGTAACTTCCCTGCGAATGCACCCAATTTTTTCTTTGCTGCATTATCAATCTCATCAAGAGCTGCATTGATGGCTTGGGTTGTCATGTCAGATAAAGTTTCTAAATCTTCTGGATCTACAACGGCTTCTTGAAAGTCAATTTTGACGATTTTTTTATCACCTGTAAGGGTTGCGACTACGAGACCTTGGGCAGATTTGCCAATAAATTCTGTCGCAGCCAGTTCTGCCTGTCCTTTTTCCATTTGTTTTTGTAGCTTTTGTGCTTGTTTCATCATTGATTGCATGTTCATCATAAGATTTTTAAGATTCCTTTCATATCAAGGGTTTAACCCTTGTTTGTAAATTTTCGTTGCCTTATTTTGCCTTATTGTTAAAAATTTTCAAAGGCAGAGGCGATTTCTTTTTGTTGAGTTGGAAATAAATGCGAGTACACATTTATTGTAGTATTAATTGAGGAATGACCTAATCGTTTCATCAAAGTAAAGAAAATATAGTCTTTACCCTCTCCATTTCGTAAGCCTTGGGAAACTAGAAATGCAGCATGAGAATGTCTGAAATCATGGTTGCGTATTAATTTGAAATTAGCTGGAAGTCTTTTTTTGAAGACTACCCTGAAATTGGAGACATTCGGACCAGTCAACACTTCGGGTGTTATTTGATAAATTTGCAAACCATTAGGATTGCTTACAAAGTCTTTTAACAACTCGTATTGTTGATTTTTCCACCGTTTTAATTCTTCCACGAAGGCACGATGGATATAAATCCGCCGATTAGATTGTGTTGTTTTAACTGTGCCAATATGAACTTGACCCTTGCGATAATAAGCAGAGTATTTAACATTAATATAGTTTTCGTCAAGATTGACTTGTTCCCAAGTTAAGGCTAACGCTTCGCCAATACGCATACCAGTAAACATTAGTACACGATACAAGAGTTGAAAAGGGTATTCATGCTCTTCAAAAAGTGAATCAAATTGTTTAAACTGTTCAGGGGTATAGTACGCCATTTCTTTATGCTGTTGCGGAAGTCTTCTCAATCCGTTGCAAGGATTATCTTGACGAAGTCGATTTAGTATTGCTACATCAAACATCTTGTGAACGAAAATCATTTGTTGATTAACGTGAGAGTTGGTTAGTGTCCCACCCTTTACACTAGGTTGGTTTTTGAGCCAATTTCTGTACTCTTTGATGTCCGTAACGGAAACAGCACGCATATCTGCATTTTTGAAGTATTTGGACATGTATACTCGATAGTAAGATTCCTGACTATCTATAGTCCCTCGTTTATTGCCTCGAAGTTCATCTTCTTCCTTAACGAGTGAGTAGAGATAAGAAACAGAGATTTTCTCTTTGCAACTAACTTGATGTAGCTTATTGATGCGATAGTCTGCCTCATATCGCTCAGCTTCCTTACGTGTTTTAAAATCTGTTTTTCTGTGACGTTTTTGCTCGCCAGTTATGGCATCGTATCCGTCGCTGATATCCACCTTCCATTTCTTATTTTTTTGTCTAGTTACTGCCATTTGAAACTCCTTTTTCAAGAGCAGTATCTTCCTGTACATTAGACATTATACCATTTTTAGGGGATATCTCAAAACCGAGAATATCTTCAACTGTTTTAAGTGGAACTCTATCTACACGTTTATTGCTGTACCAAGAAAAGCCATCTGAGACTAATCTTTGTTTAGCTTCTCGGATAAGTTTTTTGGCCTGTGAATCAGAAAATCCAGTTAAGTTAATGATATCATCTTTATTTACAATTCTAATCATTTTTATACCTCTCATACTTTCTTTCAAATAAAATATGTGAGATAATAGGCAAGGGATAAGCTTGCCTTATCTTCACAATTATTCAGCGTTCTTTCTTCCTGGTTTCTTGGCAGATTCTGGGGAAGAAGGAGCGTTTTTTATATGAAAAATCTCAATTACACTATCAAGGTAAGCTTCAAATTCTAGTACCTGTAATTCAAGTGCATTTTTCTTTAACCAAATAGAAACATCATCATTAGGTATATAGTTATGTTCATATTCGAATAGCAACCTTTTTAGAAGTATAGTTACGGCGGATATACCCCATATTTGTTTTACTTTCTCTATCATTGGGAAGAAGCCACTGCCTTTTAATATATAGTGTATGTTTTGCATTAGTTGATTATTTCTAGGGCTGGTTGCTATTAAAGGAGGAGCACCAGTGGAAAAGTTAATCAATGCTTCGCTATACTCTGTTAGTTGTCTTGTATCTGTATCAACCAAGCAATATTTTTCCACCATTTTATTGGCGATAAATTGTTGAAGCATATCTCGTGAATGGAGAGAAAGAATTAGTTGGGTCAGTTGTTTTGCGTATTGACCTCTAAAAGTCACTTCAAATCGTACCCAGGACTGAAATTGCTGAGCGAGTTGAGTATATCTGCCGTTATTTTCTAATTGTTCAGTGAGTTTGTCGTAAATTTTTAGAAAACTATTTGAGCCTTTCTTACGTGAACCAATAGTCACTGTTTTAGCTTCAGTATCTATTTCAATCGCAGACATCTTCGTATGATTACGATTTCCTTTGTAGTTGATAATTTCAAATTTCCGCCTTTTTATATTGCTATAAATGTCGTTGACAGATAAGGGAAAGTTGAAGTAGTCTGCACAAAAGTCAATTCTACTTAGATGCATATTCCAATAGGGTTCATCTAATTTTTTGAGTATCTCATAAACTCCTAGAAGTTCATTATAGGAGTTTTCATATGCTTGTTGATATAGACGCAGAGCAGATGCTGAGAATTTAATAATGATTCCCATTTTTAAATATCCTCCATGAAAAGCAATTCTTAAAAAATAGGGCATATTTTCAAAGCTGTAAGAAGTGGTGTACCCTTGTGGAGAAACTTGTTCTGTAGTCATTGTTCCAAACAATAAAGGTAGGGAAAGTTTTTCTGCAATGATTGCAGAAAGTTCGTTAGCAATTTGACTCCAATGTTCTGGGTACTCACCGACGGTCTCTTCATTTGGTTGAATTACTATGGTCAACTCATCTACGTTGATGTGAAGATGTTTGCTTGTAAAATCTACGTTTTGAAGTATATAATTTGTCATTGTTTTGTTCTCCTGTAGTACAGTATTTATACTGGAATCTGGGTTATTACATTACCCAGATGAGGGGTGTTTGCCTACCGCAGGTGGACTCCTAACCAGTACAACCTATCTCCCAACCCATGGTTGTTATCTAGTTTGTACTGGTTAGAAGTAATATCTTATTTATAAGCTTTAAGTATGTCGTCAAATGATACGATAAGCCTTGCTTCTGTGATTTCGTATTTTGGTCGCTCTCCGAACTCGGCCTTATTAGTCAGCTTCACTTGGTAGACGCCACGCTGAGAAAAAACAGAGCCAAAGACTTCTTTATTAAATGGTAGAAGCAAGGTTTTCCAGGATGGTGCATTAGTTTTATGGCAGGCTACCCACCCGTCCTTTTTTTCTTCTTTGTTACTAATGCCAACGATAGTAATAATTTCTGATTGAATCATATTATTAATCCTCTTTCTTTATTTGTTATTTGTATCAGATAAACTTAAAAGACATTCTCTCTCGATGAGAGTATAAATAGCCTTTCAACCGTGAATATAATTTAGAATTTCCTGACGATAAAAAATCAAAAGAAGCATCTAAATACAAAGTTGTAAAATCAGTTACTGAACAGTTAAAACTTTTGCTGTATTTCAGCAAGTTTTTAAATCTTGTACGCTAAGAAAACATCATAAGTTGAATACTTTTGTTTAACCGTAATGATAAAATTGAAACTGTCACTGATTGATAATGCGAGTTCTAGAAAGCATAGATTGTTACACTCATTCTGACGCGTTATTTTCTGCATCTTCACGCAATCGTTCAGACTCGATGCATAACGCTATCTGTAAAGCAGATTCATTCGTTTCACAATCTATGCCTTCTTCAAACTGCGCATTATTTCAGGTCAGCTTTTGCAATTTTATATAATTAACTGATTAAGTCTAAAGTGTATTCAACTTATGAAACGTTCTCATAAATCAAATACAAGATTCTAAGAAACCAGCTACTGTTAATCCAGTTATAAAAGTTTCTTCTAAGTTCAGAATCAACTAATTTTTTACGTTTTTTGTATTTTTGCTGTAGTTCTTTGAGTTGATTGTTTAGTTCGTCAATTTCAACATCTAAATCGTTAATCGCACGTTCTTTCAAGTCAACTTCTCGCTCAAGCTCAGTCTCAAGAGAAGCAATTTCTTTTATCAGTTTGTTCTTTTTTGAAACAAACTCGCTTAAAAATGAATCAAGTCTTGTATTTGTGTTAGCGACACGTAAAGTATTTTTGTGCTCTCCAACACAAATTCCGCAAAAAATGGGTGAATGGTTTTCATTAGAATAAGCTACATTAAGATAGTGCTCTTCTGGATTGATTTCAATACCTCCACGAGTTTTTCGAGTTTCATCTATATCAAACAGAACAATTTTACCTAATAATTCGTCAGGGATGCCATTCCAAGTTGGGAACAAAAGCATATTAGTCCTCCTCGTAATTTTATTTTGCTATCGTCTGTGCACATTGATAGATACAAGAAACTTTCTTGTATGATTACATTTTATATCTTGTCAGATGAGAATAAAATAGGTATACAAAATCAAAAAGCGAATCGTTAATTAGCTAAGAAGTCCCTGCTTTTTTTACACATTGTTCTATGGTATACTAGCCTCATGAATACAAAAATATATAAAGAACCAACCAAATTTTCTAGTCGGTTAGATACACTCCTATACATATTAAGCTCGCAATACGATATAACTGCAAGAGATGTTGCCGATTTTATTCAAGTGTCTGAAAAAAATCTTTCAAAGTGGAGGAATGGGGCAACAAAGCCAAAATATAATGACACTCGCGGACTACTAAACTTTATTCTTTTGCTCTCACAAATATTCAGTGCAAATGGAAACGATGAATTACTACATCTACTAAATTCATTAGAAAACTTATGTTATGAAAGATTAGTTGATTTAAATCCTCAAAAAATTATTCAGGAAGCTAAAATTCAGGATATGCAAGAATTCCTAAACGAATTTAGTGATAGTACTCTTCTACCTGTAGGCAACGCTCCTTTTTTTGAAAATGAAAAAATCCAATCATTCTACAGCGACTTAGTTAATGCTTGTAATTTAGATGTCGCAATAGGTAGGAATACATTTCATGTACCTGAATATCAAGATTTTACGAGAACTATTGCCGTAAAATATCGTGATAGGTTCATTAATAATATCAATAACTTTATATTAGTTCTAGATATACTTGTAAATACACCTATAGAAAATTATTCAGACTACGATTTTATTCCCCAATACTCACCAACCAATTTAGAAAAACTGAAACTTAATGCAAGAAAATTTATCAATTATATACCACCAAGAAATAAGACTAACAAAACCTCCATAGCTTCTTGGTTTGCTCAAAATATTGATATTGATGCTGTGCAAATCTCTAATTGGAAAAGAGGTAAAGATTTTCCGACTTTGTCTCACTTATACAAGTTAAATAGATTACTAAAATTTGAGGGAGAGAGAGGATTGCTTAAATATAATATGTCGAAACAGATGTGCTTCTATCACTTAATCAGACAATTTGAAGAAAGCGAAGTAGATGGAAGAGATAACTAAGTATAGTATTCATGATTTTCTGCAATTCAGTTTGATAATTAAGCAATTTAGATTCGATAACTTGTTGTTTTCTATACTTTCCAGTGCCACTTATTGAAGAAATAGATAAAGCAGTTCAAAACAAGGATGTCACTTTTTCAAGTTTCGTGATTCAAGCATGTGAGTATGCGTTGAGAAATGTGGAAGATGAAAAAGAATAATAAAAACCAACAATAGTTGACTTTTTTGGTAAAAAATCTTAAAATAAGACTATAAAATCCAAAGGAGTATATTATGAACAATTTGCCACCACAAATTTTTAAATTTGCTCAAGTATTTTCAATAAATCACAAGAGAGATATTGAAAAAATATTTTCTGATAATGAGTTTGAAACTAAAAATAGTCTCCCCATTTTAAATTGGGATTTTATTTATCGTGATATTGTAAATACCGCAAAAGCAAATGATTTAACATCACCCACTATGGATATGGGGGCTCTATGGACAGCAAGAGGAGTAATTATTGAGGGTATCCTATATGTTTTTATGATGAAGAAAAGATTTGAAGATGTCATTGATAAATACGAAAAGCATCACTATCTTACTTGCATAGCACGTTCGAAAAATTCTCATTTAAATGGGAAAGAAGAAGGTAAACTATCAATTGAATTATTTAACGACCTAGATAATGATGAGCTGAGCAATTCACAAATTGAACAAGCGAAGAAATTATTGGGAGACCATTATAATTTTATTGATGAGATTAGGGTCGTTACCTTTGATAAAAAAACTAAAGAAGTGACTGTTAATCAAGTAAATGCCTTTTGTGAATTTATTGATGCAGTAAATATCACAGAATTTGATTTTACAAAACTTGAAGAAGATGGACGCGAAAATACCCCTGAAAAACCTCTTGTTGCACTGAAATCTGGCGTACAGAAACAATTGGAGTCACAAAAGCATGTTAGTCTTCCTGCTGAAAAGAAGGAAGAGAATAATAAATGATGATATTTTATATAAAACAGGAGTAAATAATGCTTCAGATTAGTTTTAATGGTGAACGTTTAAAAGAGGCAAGGCTTTTTAACAAAAAAAGTATTACTCAGATTGCAGAGTTTTTAAATGTTTCAAAACAAATGGTTTCTAAATATGAAAAAGGACGAGCAACGCCCAGTGAAGAATCATTAGAAATATTGGAAAAGGAATTAAAGTTTCCGAGAGATTTCTTTTTTGGGAATGATAATTTTAGTTTGAGTTCTACAGGCACTTTTTTTAGAAGTCGTTACACAGCGACTCAAACAGAAAAAATGCCAGCAGAGATAAATAAAAACTATGTGGCTTTAATAAGAAATTATTTGGGAAAATTTATTGATTTTCCAAATCTTGACTGGGGGCTTTCTGGCTTAGATTTTACTCCGGCAGAATATGCAAGCTACATAAGAGAGAAATGGAAACTGGGAGATAGACCAATTGATAACTTGTCGTTGTTGATGGAAGAAAAAGGTTTTGTTATTTCTAGAATAGATACTCAGAGTGATAAAGTTGATGCCTTTGGTTCAGCTGTTAAAGTGAATAATAATGAGTATTATGTTGTTATGTTAGAAGGAACAGACTATTCATTCTATCGTCAGCAGTTTAGTTTAGCCCATGAATTAGGACATTGGCTAATGCATGAAAATATTAAGTCCCCTCAAGAAATGGGGGCAGTTGAGTATAAGCGAATGGAAGACGAAGCAAATGAGTTTGCTGCTGAGTTTTTATTACCAAAGGATTCGTTTAAACGTTCTATAATTGCTCATGAAAATGATATAGAGTATTATAGGCATCTAAAGAGAATTTGGCAAGTCTCAATTAGTATGATGATAATGCGTTCTAAGTCATTGAATATCATAGATTCTAACGAGTATACAAACTTGTATAAAAAACTTAGTTATAGAGGCTGGAGAAAAAATGAGCCTCTAGACTCAACGAAATTGATTAGCAACCCTCTATCTTTAAAACAATCTGTAGAATTATTAGTGGAAAATAGAATTGTGATGGATATATCTGCTGATATTTATAGAGTATACAATAAATTATTGCCGAATTTTTTAATTGAGAAATTATGTAATTTAGAGGAAGGTTACCTTGATGAATTGAATGATAAGTATCCAAATATTATTAGTCTAAATAAAGAAAGAATAAGAAGAGCATAGAATAGTTATATAGAAATTTAGTTAGATTTGGAAAACAGCCAAGAATTTTAAAAGTATTTTGTGGCTAATCATTTTATTAAGGTTATAAAAGTGGGAGAGTAATGGATATAGGTATTCGTGCTGATGGAATGACAACATCAGATTTTGAAAATTTTGCTATCGAGGTTGTTAAGAAAAAATTTAAGAATAGTAGTCTTCATGGGTTTAAGGAAGGAAAAGATGATGGTATTGACGGCATTGATGATATTGCTTCTCCCTCTCTCGTTATCCAAGCTAAACGATGGCAGGTAACAAAAAATCATGCTACAGCTGTAAAACTTTTGAAAGAGGAAATTGATAAGATTGCTCTGACTAAAGAAAAATATGGTTGGGAAGCTGGTTTCAATTACGTTATCGTTACAAGTATGGGGCTATCTCCTGCGGGTTTAAAGGAGATTCGTGATTACGCAAATAAAAAAATTCCTAATGCTATTCCAACTGATGATTATATTATATTCTCTTCTACATTAACAACTCTTTCCCAACATAAAGAATATAGAGAGATTTTTATAAAGTATGGATTGCTGGAGAAAGATATAACAAATGTTTTGAGAAATATTAAGTTGAAAAATATAGAAGCGGAATCAAAAGACTATTTCTCAGATTTTGATGCTCACTATTTTGTTGAAACACGTTTTCTAGGAGAAGCTTATAATATTTTACAAAGGGAACATATTTTATTAATTCAAGGGCCAGCTGGAATTGGTAAAACAACAACTTGTTCAATGCTTGGAAATCTATTTTTAAATAATAATCAGAATATCTTTGATATCATTATGCGTAGAGTAGAAGACATTAATGAAGTTCTTAGATTATATAATGAAAATTATCGAGATAATGAGGATAGAAATCTTTTTGTGGTTTTTGATGACTTCTTGGGTCGTAATAAGTTTGATGTTGGAGAGAGGGTATTACAAGATATAAAAAAATTATATTCGGCCTCTACTAACACCAATAACCTTTTTATTTGTTTAAACTCTCGTACTCAAATTCTTCAAGATGCAACATTGATAAACTTTGAGTTTCAAAAATTAATAGATGAAAAATTTACAGAGCAAAGAAGATTTATTATTGATTTATCTAAGTATTCTGATATTGACAGAGCTTACATTTTCAGGAAAGTATTTGAACGAAAAGTACAACATCTTACAAATGCCGATAAAGTAGAACTTGTAGGAAAATATAACAACCTTATTGGAAAGGATTGGAAGACAATTGTACGACACCGAAATTATTTTCCTAGGTCAATAGAATTAATAGCAAATAATTTCAAGGAAGCTAGCGGAAGTTTTTATGATTATGTAATGTATTATCTTGACCATCCCAATCAGCTTTATAATAATTTATTCGATAATCTGAAGATTGAAGAGAAATATTTGCTATTTTCTTTACTGCAATTTGATAGTTTTCCTGTTGAAGAAGAGTGGTTAATAAATTCACTTCATACTTTGGAACTTAATCCAATATTTGATTTTAAAAAATCGTTAAAAAAACTAGATGGCTCATGGCTTGCTTTTACAAAGGAAAGCTTCGACAGTATAAGTAAGGTGGACTTTTTTAATCCTAGTATTATTGACTTTTTAAATGATAAAGTAAAAGAGTATCCCAATATAACCCAGAAAATAACTCAGAATTCTATTTATCTTCATCAATTATGTAAAGGATGTGACAGTTATATTTTAGGTGAATTAAATGACACACAGGTTATGTTTTTTAGTAAACTATTAGCTGATTGGAACAACTTCAAAGATAAAGATGATTTTATTGGCGAAAAAATCCTATCCATTATATATTTAAATCAATTTTCAAAATTTAAAACTGATTTTGAGGAGTTGCTGAGAATATATGATGGGCGGAATAATTTAAATATTTATCAGAATGGGTGGAGTAATATTATTAGTCAGATTTATTTTTCTGATGATAAAGCAATGAAAAGAATATTTCTGAGTATTCTTGATGATAAAAGTGTTTTAGATAAACTAGTAAATAGTCCTTATCTTGACTCGGAAGAACTAGATGCTATTGTAAATGCAATAAGTGAGATAATTTATGAGGTAAGTATAGAAGATGATGATTATCAAGAAGGTTCTTTAAAAGAGATGTACTGCTATAGCGTTTTTAGACAGAAAAAAATTGAGTTGCTCCAAGATTATTTAGACAGTAGCAGTACTTTGGAAGAGGAAGACGTTGATTTTACTAATGACCCAGATGGCTTTGATTTGGATTGGGAAGTTGAAGGGCAGGTTTCAGAATTTCAAGAAAAGTTAACTGAAAAGTTAACAGGTGACTTTCAATGGGATGATATTGCGATAGAACAATTTGATTATTCAAATTTGCAATACCATCTTGAAGAGTACTTGCAATGGAAATATGATGATTTTTTATATGGAGCTGAAGCCTATGATAGATGGAGAGATTCTCAACTGGAAGAAAGGGTGACATTAGAAAGTATTTTAAACAAACCACTGTCTATAGAAATTTAAAACAGCGCCATCGTATGATAGTGCTGTTTTGGATTGCCTAGAAGATACTGTCTTGTCTATTTTTTGTCTTATTGGTATAAATTTAAGTGATTTTAGCTTAATTTAGTAAGTTAAGAAAGGCTTTAAATCAACATTTCGGACAATTACAAGACTTAAAAAACGTAGAACAAGTCTTGCATGTTCATCATTATTTGGGTTCTCCTTAATATTCAATAGTTATGATTTTAT